>Ga0326726_10000009_pt1 | contig 226762 bp, 245 predicted proteins | sample MHFenrmetagenome_2_FD_207603 | JGI IMG/M metagenome (GOLD analysis project Ga0326726, IMG submission 207603) | Lab enriched peat soil microbial communities from Michigan Hollow, Ithaca, NY, United States - MHF15MN | ecosystem: Environmental > Terrestrial > Soil > Wetlands > Peat | place: USA... | reverse complement strand
GAAAACACCCAAACGCAACACCGCCACACCGAACAAGCGGTCGAACATCGCTGCCGCGACTCGCAAAGAAACATTCGGGAGCGATTGGTTGTTCATTTCTTTGGGTTTTTCAGCAACCTGCTAGAAGACTTTTTCCCATCGATAAGGCCAAAGGATATCTTGCCAATTATTGGACAATGGCATTCTGTCGAACAGCCTGATTGGCCCTTTGATTCTGAGTCGAAGGATATAATCACGAGAGCGTGCTTTGATAGGAATGGCCAACTACCAATTGGGTACTCAACATCGCCATCCATTTGTAATGCAGTGATGTTCAATTTCGACCAGAAATTGTCAGACTCTTTGCACGAGAAGAACGTTGTATTCGGCGATGTAACATATACACGCTATGCAGATGACATGATATTTTCGACAAACCGACCTGGTGCCTGTCGAGAGATTCTTGTGTTGGTGAAACGCATGATCAGCGAAAACCGTTCGCCACGCATAAAAATAAAGTCATCAAAAACTCACTTTGGTAGTAGCTCTGGTGGTTCTGCAATAGTTACAGGGCTTAAAGTTTGTCATGGCGGCCACATAACCGCGCATCGAAAATACAAAGATCATGTTAGGTTGTTGTTATCTTTGTATCAGAAAGGGGTCTTGGATCAAAAAGAAATACGTAGTCTGAGGGGACACTTAAATTATCTTAAGAGTGTAGATTCAAGCTTCTATACAAAACTTCAGTCTAAGCATTTTCTTATTATTGGCAGACTAAATAGTGATAATGCGTCAAAAGCTGAAGTGAGCTAGAAAATAAATGGGGTCAGTTCAGACTTATTTAAGTGGACGATTAGCGCTGTGATTGATCAGAAAACAAATCTGCCCCCTTTGACGCCTATACCTTCCGCAATTAGGAATGCCCTCATTAACTCCTCATGCCACTTATTCTTATTCTCATGAATGCATTTAGGGTCTTGAAAGCATGCTCAACCAAGAATAGATCTCTCTTGAGAGTTGGGTCTTTCCCGCCGTGAAATAGGTTATTTCTGATCCCGTACCAGAACTCAATCATATTTTCCCAATCATTCAATGAATGGATTACTCCTTTCTCAATTTTAGATTCTTCTTTAATACTATCTCCCGATATATTCCACCACCCATCGATTTCGGGATAGTCATAGTCCCTAGATGAATTATAAAGTGGCTGTCGTTCTAATTCTTCGATAAGCGCAATCCAAGTGCCCTGCAAGTCAAATTCAGTGTCGTTTTTTATCCTGTCCAAGTATTCCTTTTTCAGCCTTTCATCTCTCTTCAGCTTCTGAATCGTAGCCCGGTCGGTATTACTGCCGAAGTCAACACGGCTTTTTAGGTAAGCAGTAAATGCAAGATACTCAAATATATATTTTGAGAAATAGTCTCCCCGCTTTGCCTTATTGTGCCAACCGATGATCAGAGCGTCATAATTCTCCAAAGAGTCATCTATCATCTCAAGCGTGGTGTCACATGCCCCGCATTTGTACTCGACTATTCCCATTTGCCACGCGCCCATATCCCCGGACAACTCAGCGGCAAAATAGTCTGCCATCTGCCCATCAGTGGCATTTTCATCCAGCTCAGCCATCTCCAAGCGTCGATCGATCTTCAGCATATTCTTACCGCATTCGTTACACTTCATTGTGTAATCCTACTGAGAATGGAAAGTAATACTCGATTTTACACGTTGGCGATCGATAGGACAGACCCGAGTAAAAGCAACTAAAGAGAACTAAAGGGGTCGTAGTGATTTAAAATGGGCAACGCAGAATTAATGCACCACGACCCATTTCCTTGGGAATCGACGTTGGTCTAGACCTCAGCTCGCTTTAGCAGTAGCCACAGCGGCGTTTCCAGTGCATCAGTAATCTGTTCGAGCGATCTCAGGGAGGGCGATTTCACGCCTCGTTCTATCTGGGAGATATAGGTACGGTGTAGCCCGGCCCGATCGGCCAGCTCTTCCTGCGAAAGTCCTTTCTCTGTCCTGGCTTCCCTGAGGATTGCTGGGAATCGGGCGACCAAGGAGCGTGTTTTGGATGAACGCATGAGCCAGTAAATTGGCCCTTGCGAGACTTATCGTCTACAGACTATAGTATTAAGTACTATAGTATTCAACATGAATTACATGAGGTCACGGACGATGCTCATCCTCACCCGCAAGCCCAGCCAGTCGCTTTCCATCCACCCTCACCCCACCCTCGACCCCGGCACCCCGGTCGAACAGGTTTTTGCCGATGGGCCGATCCACGTGCAGGTGCTCGCGGTGCAGGGGCGGCAGGTGCGCCTCGGGGTAGCGGCGCCTGCCGGGTTTTGCATTGTGCGCGATGCGTTGTTACCCCCGGCGGCGGTGAGTCCGCTGTCCGAAGGCGCGCGGCGGGTGCTGGCGCGCAAGCTCAAGGTGCTGATGTTTCTCAACTGTCATTCCACGCACTCGCTCGCCGCCGCAGCCGGGCTCGCACCGGCCCGGGTGCGGGCCGCCGAGAGCGGGGTAGGGGCATTGGTGCTCGACGATCTCGAAAAGATCGCGCGAGTGTTGGAAGTAAAGGTAGTGGAATTGTTCATCTCCCCGGGGCGCACGGCGGTGGAGCGGGTGGTCTTGGGGTTGTTGGAGGGGGAGGGGTATAAATAATTGCGCCGAATAAATGGGCTTCGAGCGACTAAAAGGGGACGGAATGACTGTTACATTCCGAAACAATTCGTTACCTGCCCGAGAAGCGCCCGCGCTTGCGGCGACCTATTCTGACCCTCGTCGTATGCCATCAATCTACCGAGGAGACAGATAAATGAAAAACCGAACCCGATACATTGTCGCTATTCTCAGTGCAGTAGGTATCGCCGTGGCCGTCGCCGCCTGTGGGCATGATTACCGCCATCACGAGCCGGGGGATTACGCCGCGTGGCATATCGAGAAGCTTGGCAAGGAGCTGAACCTAAACGAGGCACAGACGGCCAAGCTGAATGCCGTCACCGAGACCCTGCGCAAGGGTCGCGAGATCATGCGCACCAAGCATGATGAGAAGCAGAAGGAGCTACTGGCACTGCTGGATCAACCGAAGCTCGACCGACAGCGTGCCCTTGGCCTTGTGCAGCAAACCACCCGCGACATCAACGACCACGCGCCGGAGATGATCGCCGCCATGGGCGACTTCTACGACAGCCTTACGCCGCCGCAGCAGCAGAAGCTGCGAGAGGAAGTGAAGGAGCGCATGACGTATGGCGATCGTTGCCGTTGGCACCGCTGATTGGCCCCGGCATCAACACATTTTCGATATATACAAGGAGAACAGCAATGGGAATACGTGACTTTTTTGCCCGTCACCGTTGCGGCCGCGGCGCACCCGGCGGGTGGATGTTGCGGCGCGTCAGCCGCAAGCTTGATCTCGACGCTGCGCAGCAGCAGCGCCTGACCAGTGTGCAGGGACGCATGCAGGACCTGCGTGCGGGTATGCAGGCCGCCAAGGAGGAGCACCGCGACGCGCTGCTGGCGCTGCTTTCCGGCGAGCGTTTCGATCGTACCGAGGCCATGCGCCTGTTGAAGGTGCCGGCCGCGGTGGCGGCCGAGACGGCGCCGGAGCTGGTCGCGGCCTTCGCTGATTTCTACGACGGCCTGAACGCCGGTCAGCGCACGCGCCTGCGGGAGCTGATGACACGCCGGCATGGCGGGTCCTGCCGCCGGCACTGAAGCGCGCCGCGCCGGGTTTCCGCCCGGCGCGGTTTTGCGTTACCGTGATACGCACCTATTCCTGATCGCAAGCCAGCATGCCGCATGTCCTGCTGATCGATGACGACGAGCGCCTGGCGGAACTGCTGGGCCGTCACTTCGACAAGTACGGCATTGGCCTGGAGAGCACGACGCGTCCGAGCGACGGGCTCGCGCGGCTGGCGCGTGGCGGTATCGATCTGGTGATTCTCGATGTCATGCTGCCGGAGATGGACGGTTTCGAAGTGTGCCGCACGATTCGTGCGCGCAGCGATATCCCGGTGATCATGCTGACTGCGCGCGGCGAGGTGATGGACCGGGTGGTGGGGCTGGAGCTCGGCGCCGACGACTATCTGCCGAAACCGTTCGAGGTGCGCGAGCTGGTGGCGCGCATCCAGCGCATCCTGAAGCGCGCCACGCCGCACGGCGACGTCTGGCAGTTCGGCGCGCTGCGTATCGACACACAGATGCAGTCCGCGCAGCTCGCGAATGCGCCGCTGGAACTGACGGCCATGGAATACCGGCTGCTGGTGCTGCTGGCGGGCCAGCCCGGCAAGACCTTCAGCCGCGACGAAATACTGGTCGCCCTCAAGGGCATCGACACCGAGATCCAGTCACGCGCGGTGGATATCCTGGTGAGTCGCTTGCGGCACAAGCTCAACAACAATGACTTCATCAAGACGGTGCGTGGCGCCGGCTACTGTTTTGTCGGGAGGCCGGAATGAAGTGCCGCCGCTTTCGCCACTCGCTCTCCGGCCGCCTGACCCTGTTGTTCATCGGCATGGCCGTGCTGTTCGTGCTGCTGGTCGGCGCCGGCATTGGGCGCGCCTTCCATGACCATTTCGATCAGACGCTGCGGCCGCATCTGCAGCGTTATGTCGAATACATCCGCCACGACATCGGCAACCCGCCCAACCTCGCACGCGCCGCGGCGTTGAGCCGCGAACTGCCAGTGACCATCCAGATCGCCGGGCCCGACGGCGTCTGGGTCTCGCACGGCGAACCGGTAGACCTTAGTGCGCTGGAGCTGCGCAGCCCTGCACCCATCCGGGACAACAGTAACGATTACCGCTACGGTGAGTACAACCGAACCGAATACTTCGTGCTGCGTGACGGCGCCTACACGTTCGCGTTCTCAGTGCCGAGCGGCAAGCCCGAATACCGCTACCTGTGGCCGATTGCCGCGTTACTGCTGGTGTTGGCACTGCTCTACCACGCCACCCGGCGGCTGATCAGTCCGATCGGCCGTATCCAGGCGGGCGTCGAGCGCATCGGTGCTGGCGAGCTCGATCATCGCATCGAGGTCAACCGCCGCGACGAACTCGGCGACCTCGCGCACAGCATCAACGGCATGGCCGACGAGATTCGCCGCATGCTGGAGGCGAAACGCCAGCTGCTGCTCGCCATCAGTCACGAGCTGCGCTCGCCGCTCACCCGTGCAAAGGTCGCGGTCGCGCTGCTCGACGATCCGCAGCAGCGCAACGAGATTACCCGCGATCTCGACGAACTCGCGCATCTTGTGGAGGAACTGCTCGAGACCGAACGCCTGTCGACCCGCCATCGGGTGCTCGACCGGCGTTCGGTGTCACTGAACGCGCTGGTGGAGGAGGTGATCGCCAGCTTCTTCGCCGGCTCCAACGTTCAGCGCACACCACCGGCGCAGGACGTGTGGGCGGAGGTCGACTCCGCACGCATCAAGCTGTTGCTCAAGAACCTGCTCGACAATGCCGTGCGCCACACCCCGACCGGGGCTGCGCCACCCGAGGTAACGCTGAGCACGACGCCGGAGGGCGCCACACTCACCGTTCGCGACCATGGCACCGGCATCGCGCCCGAACACCTGCCGCACCTGACCGAACCGTTTTACCGCGCCGATCCCGCGCGCCGCCGCGAGACCGGCGGTTACGGTCTCGGCCTGTATCTGTGTCGGGTAATTGCCGAGGCGCACGGCGGCACGCTCGCCATCGACAGCACACCCGGCCAGGGCACGACGGTGCGGGTGACGTTACCGCGCAAAGATAGTGCGCGTGGTTGATACCGGCAGATGATCAACCGGAAAGAGCCAAGTGTGCCCTCAGTTGATCTGGCGCGCGACTTCTTCGCCGGCGCGAATCGAGCCTTCGTAGCCGCCGCCGGGGAACGTCCACGCCGATGCGAAGTACAGCCCCGGAATCGGCCCGCGATTGCGGAAGCGGCGGAACGGCCCGCTCTGGCCGCGGCGTTGTGAAAAACCATACAGTGCTCCGCCTTCGTTACCGGTGTAGGCATGCATGGTGATCGGCGTGGCCAGCTCGAGCACCTCCGCGTGCGCGCGCAAGCCCGGGAGAATGCGCTCCACGGCGGCCAGCAGTTTTTCGGTTTCGGCCTGCTTCTGGCGGCGGTAGGTGTCCTTGTCGGGCAGCGTCCAGCGTGTGAGGTTATCGGCCACGAACACGTTAAGCGCTGCCTTGCCGGGCGGCGCCGCGGTGGGGTCGATGTTGGAGTGCAGGGTGATGGAGAACTCACGGTAGTCAGTGCGCGGTTCCCTGTTCATGCTGGCGCGGTATTCGGCCTCGGGGTCGAGATCGGCGCTCACGAACACTTCGTACGAATCGGCGTATTCTGGCCAGAGACTGGCGATCGGTGTATCGAGACCAAGATACAGCACGCTGGCCGAGATGCTGAGCTCGAGCTTTTCAAGCCGCGCGAGTTCGGCCGTGGCGCCTGGCCAGCCCTTGAGCAGTTCTCGATAGACCACGAACGGGTTGGCGCTGGCGATGACAGTCGCGGCGCGCGCCTGGCTGCCGTCGTTGAGCTCGACCCCGGCCACCCGTCCGTCTTCGACCAGAATGCGGCGCACCGGGGTGGCGGTGCGCACGGCGCCAGCGTGGCGCTCGATGATGTCCTTGAACGCGAAGCACAGCTGCTGGCCGCCGCCCTGAACGTAATAGCCGCCGCCGTAGTAGTAGCCGTAGTTGGCAATCATCGGGAAGAGCAGGTTGCTGCGTCCCTCCGGCAGGCCGTAGTACTGCCACAGCTGGTTGAGCAGTCCGCGTGCGCGACGATCGCGCACCAGCGCGAGCGCGAAGCGTTGCGGGATGGCGTCGCCGAACACCACCAGCGGCAGCAGCAGCGGTGCGAGCAGCATGAGCGGTATTAACCGCAAGCGGCTGCGGCTGGCCCAGCCGAGCAGGCCTAACTCCCGGTTCACGGCGCGCATGCAGTAGAACCACCAGCGAATGCCGAGCCGCTCGCGCGGAAAGCGCGCAATGAAGGCGTGCACGATCGCGGCCGGGTCGCCGTTCGGGAGCCGCAGGCGCTCGCCGTCGAACACGCTTTCGTACAGGTATTTGGGTTTGAGCGGTGTGATGCGTTCGAGCGCGCCGATTTGCGCGAGCAGGCGCCCGAGACTCTGGCCTTCGAGATCGCCGAGCATGTGCAGGGAGACATCGAAGTCGAAATCGCGGATGCGGAATTTGCTGGCGTAGCCCCCGATCTGGTCGTGGCGTTCGAGCACCAGCACCCGTTGGCCGCGCGCGGCCAGCGCTGCGCCCGCGTACAACCCGCCGATGCCGGCGCCAATGACGATGCTGTCGTAGTCTGCGGCCATGCGATGGGGCCCCCTGGACGACTTACTGTCTATTTGAGGCGTACCCGTTTCCACGCAGAGTATGGGGTCAGAGTAAAAAACTACTCGCCTTCAATTCGCTAAAGGTTTTTACTCTGACCCCAATATTCCGTATAGCATGATGCTCCGGGGAAGTCCGCAGGGTCAACCAATGGCAAGTACAGGCATTCGCAATACAGCACTCGTTGTTTTGGGCGCAGTTGTTGCCGGGCTGGGTGTGGTCACGTACTTCTATCAACGCGACATTCAACAAGCGCACGATCGCATCGCGAGCGGTAGCCAGATCGCGCAAACGCCCTGCGGCCCGATTGAATATGCCGTGGTCGGCGACGGTCCACCGCTGCTGGTGGTGCATGGCGCTGGGGGCGGATTCGATCAGGGTCTGGATTTCGGCAAGCCGCTGGCGGAGCGCGGTTTTCGTGTGATCGCGATGTCGCGCTTCGGCTACCTGCGCACGCCGTTGCCGGCTGACGCCGCGCCCGCCGCGCAGGCCGATGCGCATGCCTGCCTGCTCGACGCCTTGCACCTCCAGCGCGCGACGATCCTGGGAATTTCGGCCGGCGCGCCCTCAAGCTTGCAGTTTGCGATACGCCATCCGCAGCGCACGACGGCGCTGGTGCTGGTGGTACCCGGTGCTTACCGGCCGCGTAGCGTCGATGACATGCGGCCGACGGCTGCGACGACCGTCACTGAATTCCTGCGGGATACCGCCCTGCGCTTGGACTTCCTCTTTTGGGCCTGGATCCGGCTCGCGCCCGACAGCGTGACGCGGGTGGTCCTCGCCACCGATCCGGCGCTGGTGGCCAGCGCCAGCCGCGAGGAACAGGTAGAGGTGGCCATGGTGATGGAGCATATCCTGCCGGTGAGCCCGCGCCGGATCGGGCTGCTCAACGAGGCCAAGGTGATGTCGTCGCTCGAACGTTATGCGCTGGAGCGCATCACCGCACCCACGCTCGCGATCAGCGCGCAGGACGACTTCTACGATACCTACGAGTCCGCCCGCTACACCGCCGCACAGATACCGCGCGCCCGCTTTCTCGGTTACCCAACCGGTGGACATATGCTGGTCGGGCACGGGCAGGAGGTCATGGCGGAGATCACGCAGTTCCTGACGGCGCAGCAGAAGTAGAATCGAAAACCGGGGTGCGCGGTTATTGGGAGCCGCTGCGTCAAAAAAGGTGAAAGATCATTTTCTGCCTGCAAAGGCAGAAAATGATCTTTCACCTTTTCGCACTCCCTGCGTTGCTCTACCTCCCACATCCATGTGGTCGTACCTCCTCCATCCCTGGAGTCGTCGGCAACGGCTGCCTGCGTTGCTCTCCCTTCTGCATCCAGTGTCGTGTCGTCCTCCGGGTGCTGACGCCGACCCCACCCGAGCCGCGTCGCGAACCGCAAACGCCGCTGCGTTAGTTACGCGCCGCGCTACGCCGGCAACACCGAGGCGCGTTCGCCGAAGCCCGCGTAGGGCTATACGCATGTATGCCCGGCGCCGAAATCCCTTGCGAAAAATCAAAGCCCGTATCGAACAATAGACCGCACGGGAACTCGCGCCGCTACCCCTGGGCGAGCAACGACGGGTTGGAAATCGGCGCATACCTTGAGGTGATGAACTTCGGAAAGCCGTGTGCGGGAAAACTGCATGCACGGTTTGGTGAGGGAGGACAAGGGATGAGGTTACGGTACGGCTAATGATGCACCATCAGACGAAAGGGGCGGCAACAGATATGTTCGGCCTATGGAACACTGAATCCTGCTCTCTACCCTACCTGTGCTCTCGTACCGTTGGCATTGCTACACCACGGAACCAGGACCACTTCAAAAGTTGAAATTAAATGAACAGCAACTTCCGCCGCGATGTGTACGTAGTACAGCGTATGCATTCTCTTGATTGGCGGCGTTCATTCTCTGCGACAATTTGTCACACCGACATCGGTGCGTCGCGAATTGTGATAGTGCATCGACACACGCAGAAGAAAATCATTCTCCCCGTTGATCCGTGATAACAATCCTCCGGTCAAATTTTAGATTACTTCTTTCCGCCGGTGTCGATAAAGTTTGCCCCGCCCCTAGTACGCGAATAGGGGCCATCGACATACCCACAACAGACCAACATAGGAGGTAGTGATATATGGAGGCGTATAGCAAAACACGTCTACTCGCTATATCCGTTGTCACCGTGCTCTGCTTCAGTGCCGCAGGTGCCTACGGTGCGACGCCGAAAGAGCAGCTTGGACGACTCATTTACTTCGATACACAACTTTCCGAACCCGCGGGCCAGGCGTGCGTCAGCTGCCACGATCCACGGGCGGGCTTCGCCGATCCCGACCACAGCTTGCCCGTATCGGAGGGCGTCCTTCCGGGTCGTTTCGGCGGACGCAACGCGCCGAGCGCCGCGTATGCCTCATTCTTCCCGGAGTTTAGCTACGCCTCCGAAGCCGTCGGTGGGCAGTTCTGGGACGGTCGCGCCCGCAACCTGAAGGAACAAGCCAAAGGCCCGTTCCTCAATCCGGTGGAGATGAACAATCCAAACCCGGCGGAGGTCATCAGCAAGATAAAGTCCGCGTCCTATGCGGCGCTGTTTGAGCAAGTATATGGCGCGAACGCATTGAACAACGTGGATAGCGCTTACGACCAGGTGGGTGACGCCATCGCGGCGTTCGAGGCCACCGCCGAACTCAATCAGTTCACTTCCAAGTTTGATCGGGTGCAGGCCGGTCTGGCGAGTTTCACCATGCAGGAGCGCCAAGGCATGATGCTGTTCAACGACCGCGCCCGCTGCAGCCAGTGTCACGTGGTTGGCGGCATGATGGACGGCGGCACGACGACGGCGCGTGCGTTGTTTACGGACTTCCGTTACCACAATCTCGGCCTGCCGAAGAACAGCGATTATCCGTTCAACCTGCAACCCCCTGGCCAAATCGACCTGGGACTGGGCGGTGTATTGGGTATCGCCAAGGAAAACGGCAAGTTCAAAACCGCGCACCTGCGCAACATCGCCCTCACGGGTCCCTACATGCACAATGGCGTCTTAAAGACTCTCAAGGACGTGGTGCATTTTTATAACACGCGCGACGTACCGGGCCTGTGGCCCGCCGCGGAAGTGCCGCAGAACATCGAGACCCGCCTGCTCGGCAATCTCGGTCTTAGCAACGCCCAAGAGGACGCCATCGTCGCGTTTCTGATGACTCTCACTGATGGCTACACGCCTGCTGGCGGTGGCACGAGTGGAGGTGGTGGCATGATGGGGGGAGGTGGTGGGATGCGTCGCTGACAGCGACTGTTTTAGAGGTTAGAGGCATGTGAATGCGGGGCGCCACAGGGACGTGGCACCCACTCACACGATGGCTGGTGACTGGAGCCGCTAAAAACCCAGGAGGGCCTTGAGGATCAAGTCTTGGTTGTAGCTGGGCAATATTGCCAATTCTTAACGGGTGGAAATCCCGTCCCGGCAACCGCTCACCACGGGCCGGAAAACTTGGGTCAGCTGGAAAATGAATCTGCCCCGATTTTTCGCTCTTGTGTGGCCGTAAGTAAGCGCCATTCGCGTCAAGGGAGTTTCCTCTGATCGTTGGGTCAGTTTAAACTTGCCAGTATTGATCTCCGTCCATTCGCTTATGACTCGACAATCCTACACCGTTCCCCTGTTGTTGTTGGCCCTCTATGTGCTTGTGTTCATTACCTGTGCGATCGCGCCTTATGACCGCGCAGTGTGGTGGGTGGAGAATATTCCGGTGCTGTTGATGGTGGGCCTGCTGGCACTGATCACGCGCGAGTACCGGTTTTCGAACACCAGTTATATCTTGATGACAGTGTTCATCGTGCTGCACACCATCGGTGGCCACTACACCTTCGAGCGCGTGCCGTTTGGTGCGGTGTCGGAATTCTTCGGGTTCGAGCGCAACCACTTCGACCGCGTGGCGCATTTCTCGGTCGGTCTCTATGCCTTCCCGATCGCCGAATTCCTGATGGTCCGGCGCCTCGTTCACACGCGCTGGATCATCGCCCTGTTTCCGGTGTTCGCCATCACCACCGTGGCCGGCATCTATGAAATTTTCGAGTGGCAATACGCGTTGAACTCCGACCCGACGGCGGGCATCGCGCTACTGGGTTCGCAGGGCGACGTTTGGGACGCGCAAAAGGACATCCTCTCCGATACGCTTGGCGCACTGCTGGCGATGAGTCTGTTTTTCCTTCAGCACAAGGAGGAACTCAAGACCCTGCGCACGTCTCGGGCGACATAGTAAAGTCAAACGATTGTCGTCACCCCCCTTCGCTGTCAGCGGAATCAATGGGGTCGGAGAGGAATTCTTTCTAAATATAAGCAGCAATTCCTCACTGACCAAGATCGTTCAATAGTATTCTGCCTATCGCTTCTCTGGCGGTAGCGTTTTTATCGCTGCGGCGAACTGCGCGTGAGCATCAAGATCAACCGGCCTGTGCTTGACGTTGGTGCTCGCAGGATCGTGCCCGAGGAAATTGTCTCCCTTCCAGTTCTTCGATGGCCTGATTGGCCTGGGAACGAACCCACCGCCACAATTCTAAAACAGAAAAATGCGGTCAGAGAACAATTAACCTTAATATACGCAACGTATTGTTCTTTGACCCGGTTTTTCCAACGCAACACCGACTAGACTCACTCGTATGCGCAGGCAACCGGAGTCAACGATGTCTCTCATAGCCCGTCTTGGCCTCGCGGTCTTGTTGGCGACCAACTTTGCTGCCCCGGCGCTGGCGCGTGACGAGGTTCCGCCGGTCGTTGCACAAGGTCTCATGGCGTTTGCCTCGGATGAGGGTATGGCGCGCCTGGCCCGCTCGGTAGCGAAAGTCGACTTTCCGGCACTCGCAAACCAGTTCGAGGCGCAAACCAATTCCATATTTTGTGGTCCGACAACCGCGGCCATTGTGCTCAACGCGGTGCGCGCCCGCAGCTCCGACCTGCCGCGCGATGGCAGCCGCCTGCATGCCGAAGACCTGCGGAACATTTCGGGCGGTTTCGATCCGGTGATCCCGCGCTACACCCAGGATAACGTCATCACCAAGGGCCCGAAGACCCGTGCCCAGGTGATGGGCGAGCCCATGACCATCAATGGAAAGCAGGTCAGGGACTTCGGCTATCAGCTGCGTCAGCTCGATGAACTGTTCAAGGCGCACGCGCTCCGCACCCGACTCGTTATCGTTGATGACAACAAGTCCGAGCAGGCGATACGCACAGACCTGGTTGAAAACCTCAAGCGCCGCGGTGACTACGTGGTCGTCAACTACTGGCGCCAGGCGGTTGGCCAGCAGGGCGGCGGCCATATTTCACCACTGGGTGCCTACGATCCGGAATCGGATTCGTTCCTCGTCCTGGACGTGAATCCCGCCAGCGCCGGATGGATCTGGATGCCAGCCACGACCCTGATCAAAGGCATGCGTACGTTTGATAAAGTCGAGAACCGCGGGTATATCCACGTTGTAGAAAACACGGGTCAGTGAGCGGATACTGGGCAATGATGCGAAATCATTTCGGCAATATTAGTCTCGGCAGCTTTCTTCCTGCGATCAGGCGGGTGACGCTGGCGGCCGTGATGTTGTCTCTGGCGTTGCCAGCCGCTGCGGTCATCAACACCGGCACCGATGCGGAGGCCGAGTTACCGTACTGGGAGGTTGTCGAGCACGGCGTTTCGATACGCCTGGTGCAGCGCCTGCCCGATCAGACGCGCGGTTTCTTCCAGGCGCGCGGGTTTTCGATTGCCGACTCGGAGTTGATCGCACAAAGCTGTGTGTTTCAGACCGTGTTCAAGAATCTCGCGCCGCCTTCGGACCCGGGCGTGATCGAGTACAACCTGGATGAGTGGATCGTGCATGCAGGCGGCGCGCAGCGCCGGATGAAAACCCGTGAAGACTGGCAAAAGGAATGGACCGCGCGCCGCGCACCGAAGGCCGCGCAACTGGCCTTTGAATGGGGACTCATCCCCACCCGCCAGACCTACCGCCCGGGTGATTACAACTGGGGTTTGTCGGTATTCAACCTCGCGCCCGGCACGCCATTCGATCTCGACGTCGTCTGGCGCCAGGGCGGCGAACGCCGCAGCGCGCGTCTGAAAGGCGTGGTATGCGCGCCGGACATACACGTGTCGCCGGCCGCGCCATGAAGACGCTGATTCGCTCATTCCTGCGCTGCACGATGCTCGTGTCGTGGTTTGTGCTGTGCGCGGCACAGGCTGCTGGCAACGATGCGGCGCAAACCTTGTCGCCACTGCCGAAACCATTTGCCGCACCGGATTTCACGCTGCAGGGCGAAGACGGAAAAACCTATCGGCTGTCGGATTATCGCGGCAAGGTCGTCGTGCTCAACTTCTGGGCGACGTGGTGCCCACCGTGCCGTTACGAAATGCCCTCGATGGAGCGCGCGCACAAGAAGCTGCAGGGTGAGAAGATTGTGCTGCTGGCGATCAATGTGGGGGAAAGCGAGGACGGGGTCTTTGAGTTCACCGGGCAATACCCGGTAACGTTCCCGCTGTTGCTGGATACCGAAGGTGCGATCATCCGCAAATATCCGGTGATTGGGTTGCCCACGACCTTTGTGATCGACCCGCGCGGCGTCGTCACGTACCGTGCTGTCGGTGGTCGTGAATGGGACGATGAACAATTGCTCGCGCAGCTGCGCAAGCTGCTGAAGCCGTAAACGCCCGGTTTTGTGAAGTTAGATCTGTCGCCTTCTTTTTGCCGTCACGAGGAACAGTATGACTGTCCCAACCTGGGTTGAAATCGTCAACAATCTCGCGACGCCCGGTATCGCCGCGGTTAGCGCCTTCTATGTATTTCTGCAATACCGGCGCGCTCAGCGCTGGAAAGCAAACGATCTGGCCGCGACGCTCCTGGAGAAACTGAACACCGACCAGGCCCTTGCGCTGGCGTGTCAGGCGCTCGACTGGGGAGTCGGCCCATTGATAATTCCGGATCAGTACCGGCCACTTTTCCGCTCCGACGTTTCTGGCGAAGCCCCCGGGGTGATGGAGCACGATCCGGAGGTGCTGTCCCTCGCCGTTCAACCGATGCTAAACGAACCCACATTGCGCGACCCGCGAGGCCTGGTCTATCGCTACTGCTTTATAAGGCTCTTTACGTACCTGGACAACATGTTCAAGCTCCTGTCCGATGGACAACTCCGCGAGGAGGATATTGGCGATATCAAGTACTGGCTAGAGATGCTTCGTGACTACAAATATGCCCCCGCCACGAAGGGAGGAACGGATGTATTTCAACCGGCTTTGCGCAAGTGGGAATATGGCAATGTCGTCTTGTTTGCACAACAGCTCAAGGTTGGGCCATGGTCACCTCCGAACATGGCCTAATCAAGGTGTGTCGCTGACTGGCGACTTTCGCCCTGGGTCACGCCGCCGGGGATAGTTAAACACAAATGAACTTGGAGTCAGAGCCAATATCCTAGACATGGTTCGCCGAGATTGATGTCAACAGTTTCAGGATATTGGCTCTGACCCCATTCATTGCAGTACATTCATTGCACAATAAGGAGGATCAAGCCATGGCAAGATTTCTTATTGAAGTTCCACACGAGCCAGAGGTGGTGGCGTGTGCTCGCGTCGTTGAGGTCTTCCTCAAGACCGGCTCCCATTTCCTTACGAATGCGGACTGGGGATGCAAGGACGGGGATCACAAAGCGTGGATCATTGCGGATGTAGACAGCAAAGATCAGGCCCGATTCATCGTGCCTCCCGCATTCCGCTCCCACGCCAGAATCGTGCAACTAAACAAATTCACCATGGAGGAAATCGACGAAATCCTTCGTTACCACAAAGCTAAGTAGATTGAGCTCGTCAGCCCAATTCTCCGATAGTATATGGACGAACCCGCCGCGCTGAAAAAGCCCGTCATTCTGATCGTGGATGATGAGCCAGTCCCGCTCGAGGCGATGTCCAACGCCCTCGTCCGCCGCTATGGCGAAGACTACCGCGTCATCTCGCACTCGAGTCCGCGCGCGGCGCTCGACGATCTCGAGCGCCTGAAGGGCGAGGACGAGCCAGTCGCTCTCCTCATTGCCGACCAGTGGATGCCCGAGATGACCGGCGCCGAGTTTTTCGAAAAGGCGCACGACATTCACTCCGCCGCTCAACGTGCATTGCTGGTGACTTGGGGCGACCGGAGCGCTTCCACCACGATTCTTCAGGCATGCGCCTTCAACGTTATTGAAAACTACATCCTCAAGCCATGGTCGCCGCCCGAGGTCCATCTCTATCCGCTCATTGGCGAGTTTCTTTCGTCCTGGACCCGTGCTCACCGCCCGCGCATGGAGCTGGTGAAAGTCATCAGCGAGGACCCCTCACCCCGCGCGCACGAGGTTTGTCAGTTTCTCGAGCGAAATGGCATTCCTTACGGTGCCTACCCGGCGGATTCGGCGGCCGGCCGACGGCTTCTGGATCAGATCGGACTGGACAGCTCCCGATTGCCGGCAGTCATCATGCTCGACGGCCGCGTGCTGGTGGATCCCCCGAATGCTGAGCTGGCAGACGAGCTCGGTGTCACGAATCTGGAAGAGCGACATTGTGACCTCGCTGTCGTGGGCGCCGGTCCGGCGGGATTGGCGGCGGCGGTCTATGGCGCCTCGGAAGGCTTACGCACCCTCGTGATCGAGCACGAGATGGTGGGAGGACAGGCCGGAAGCAGTTCGCTCATCCGCAACTATCTCGGTTTTCCACGCGGCATCAGCGGTTCGGAGCTGGCGCAGCGGGCATACCAGCAGGCGTGGCTCTTCGGCGCTAAATTCGTTCTGGCACGCGAGGTCACCGGCTTGCGTGCAGTTGGAACCGATCGCCTCATCACCTTCTCGGACGGTACCGAAATCACCACGCGCGCTGTGCTGATCGCGACCGGCTCAACCTATCGCCGTCTCAACCTCCCGGCGCTCGAGCGCTTCATCGGTGCCGGGGTGTTCTACGCGGCCGGGAGCGAAACCCTCATTATGAAAGACCACGACGTGGTGGTCATTGGCGGCGGCAACGCGGCCGGGCAAGCGGTGAACCACTTGGCGAAGAGCGCGCGCCGGGTGACACTCGTGGTACGCGGGGATTCCCTCGAGTCTGGAATGTCCGACTACCTCACGCGTCAAATCCGGCACCTGTCTAACGTGGAAGTCCGTCTTCAGGCCGAAGTGGTGAATGGTGATGGCCATCACCGGCTTGAGCGGGTCGTGGTACGGAATCTTGCAACCGGAGCCGAAGAAGCCCTCGAAGTCTCGGCGCTTTTTGTGTTGATCGGAGCACATCCGCACACCGAATGGCTTGCGGCATCGGTCGCGCGCGACAAGCAAAGTTATATCCTGACCGGCGATGACCTCGACCAGCCGGAAACGGCTCGTCGCTTCAAACGCCTGCCGATGCGGTTCGAAACCAGCATGCCGGGCGTCTTCGCCGCTGGCGACGTTCGGGCCGGCTCGGTGAAACGGATTGCTTCCGCAGTCGGAGAAGGAGCCATCGCCGTGCGGCTCGTGCACGAGTACCTGAGCGCGCCGGTTTCGCTCTGATGAATTGATTCCCTTAAAGCAAGGCGCTGAGGTTGGGTGCGAAGGCGGCGCGCCCAGCTTAAGCGAAATATTTCCCGTTTAACTTTTGTTAATGCGGCCTGAGCGACGGAAGCAACCATCAATCCGAAGAACCACCGTGTGTCGCTAACCCGTAGTAAACACGGTAAGGAAAGACGTTGCCGCCATGTGCGCCGCTCGAACGGCGCATCATCAAGACCGATGACATGCGAGAAGCATTTGGCCATATTGTTTGCACCGAAGCGCGCCGACAACATACTCGCAGCGCGGTTCAATAGTGAGTCCGCTGAATCAGCTTGGCTCCTTATCAAGGAGCGGGTTCAGACCGACGTGCATCTGCGGCTAGCGCCGTTAAAGTTGCTCGAGATATACGGTGAAGTTTTCCACCACCCGCAGACGGTCCGGGTTCAGGCCGTGGGAATCTATCAGGGCCGTGCCCGATTTGCTGCGACCAGTTTGCGATAAACCGGACTATTGCGCGCGGATCGAGTCCGGTCAGGGTGGCGAGCGTGTTACCGAGCGGCAACATTACCATGGGTGGATGTACGTAGTTCCCTACTAGCTTGACCTAATAAAATCCGAAATACACTTTTAATGTAAGGCTAAATCGACGGAATCAGAGTCCATCGCCGCGGCATTAAAGTCGTTCGCATGGCCTGCAATTGGCGGCTCAGGTGGAGATTACCGACCGCCAGGACTGGGCTGAACTGGACTGGAATTTTCGTCAAAGCCCGACGTCGATTTATTTGTTATCATTTTCTGCATCAGTCCGCCAACCGGAGAGGAACATGACCACTTCGGAATTGGAACGCCCCATTGCCCGCGCTGACGTCTGGCCGAGTCTGCCCCTGGAAGCATGGCAGGACACCTATGCGACTCTGCACAGGTGGACGCAGATCGTCGGCAAGATTCGGCTGGTGCAGACGCCCTGGCTCAATCACTCCTGGCATGTCGTGTTGGAGGTGTCGCCCTCTGGACTGCGAACACCGCCGATTCCGTATGGTACGCGCACGTTTCAGATCGAATTCGATTTCATTCATCACCAGCTCGTTATTCGAACCAGCGACGATGCCGAACGGTTGATCGCTCTGCGACCCCGCTCGGTCGCGGATTTTTACGCCGAGGTCATGACCGCGCTTCGCGAGCTGCGCCTGCCGGTGCGGATTTATACCAAACCCAACGAGGTCGAAGCGCCGATTCCATTCGACCAGGATCATGTGCACGCCTCGTATGATCCGGACTACGCCAATCGCCACTGGCGCCTGCTCGTCCAGGCGGATCGAGTGCTGAAGACGTTCCGCGCGCGATTCGGCGGCAAGTGCAGCCCGGTGCACTTTTTCTGGGGCAGCTTCGATCTGGCCGTGACGCGCTTTTCCGGACGTCCGGCGCCGCTGCATCCCGGCGGTGTCCCGAACCTGCCGGATTGGGTCACGCGCGACGCCTACTCCCACGAAGTGAGCAGCGCCGGTTTCTGGCCGGGTGGTGGCCCGGTGCCGTATCCCGCTTTCTATTCCTATGCCTATCCGGAACCGCCGGGCTTCAAGGACGCGCGCGTTCGACCGGAGGGCGCCTTTTACAGCGATGCCATGCGCGAATTCTTTTTGCCCTACGAGGCGGTGCGGCAGGCGGACTCGCCGGACGACCTGTTGCTGGAATTTTTGCAAAGCACTTATGAGGCAGCGGCAACTCTTGGAGGCTGGGACCGGCAGGCGCTCGAGCGTCCGGTGCCACAACCGGCACGCTGACCCAACACGGCGCGCGATCGGTGCAGGAAGAACACATGGCCAGCCACGATCTTTGTGAACATATCCGAGGCGTTTCCGATATCAAGCTTCCCAAGGGCTACGAATGTGAGGAATGCGTGAAGACCGGGGATACATGGGTCCACCTGCGTACCTGTCAGACTTGCGGGGCGACCCTCTGTTGCGACTCCTCGCCGAATCGACATGCCCGAAGACATGCCAACAAGTCCGGCCACCCGGTCATCAGCTCGGCCGAGCCGGGCGAACGCTGGTTGTATTGTTTTCCGGATCAAATGACGGCGGACTATTGATGCACCGATGGCGCGTCCTGGGTCACTGCGGTTCGAGTCGTTGCTAACGGGTTGTTATTTTCCGGTGCAACACGGAATTCTGCCGCAGGTTGTGTGTAATTGTTGCCGGCACTTGTATTGCCTTACAGCTGTGTTTCAATTCAGGTTGGTCAGCGCAGGGAATGCCGCCGTGACGATACGACATGGTGTATCGCAGTTCTCGGAGACCGCGCCTGCCACGCCGCGCGAACGGCTGGCGGCGGAGTACGCGGCCGTACGGCACGCGAGCGAGGTCCTCGCGCGGCCCCTGGCGGTGGACGATTATGGCCTGCAGGCCATGCCCGAGACGAGCCCGTCGAAGTGGCACCTCGCGCACACCACCTGGTTTTTCGAAACTTTTCTGCTGAAGCCCTACCGGTCCGGCTATCGGGCTTTCAATCCGCAGTACGAGTATCTGTTCAATTCCTACTACAACCAGGTGGGCGCGCAATTTCCGCGGGCCCGTCGCGGTTTGCTGTCGCGCCCGACAGTCGAAGAGGTCGTCGGCTTTCGCGCGCACGTGGATACCGCGATGGCCGCGCTGCTCGCCGACGCGGACGAGGCGCAGTGGCCGGACATCGCGGCGCGGACGACGCTCGGTTGCCAGCATGAAAAACAGCATCAAGAGCTGTTCCTGACCGATATCAAGTACAACCTTTCGGTCAACCCGCTGAAGCCGGCGTACTACGACGATCTGCCATCGACCCCGCGCGACGGTGGCGGCGCGTTCCGCTGGATCGAGCAGCCCGGCGGCATCCAGGAAATCGGCCACGACGGTGCGGGGTTTGCGTTCGACAACGAGAGTCCACGTCATCGTGTACTGTTGCCGGGCTACGCACTGGCTTCGCGGCTCGTGACCAACGGCGAATACCTGGCGTTCATCGAGGCAGGCGGTTATCGGCGTCCGGAGTTCTGGCTGGCGGATGGCTGGCGCGCCGCCCAGGAGCACGGCTGGCAGGCACCGCTCTATTGGCAGGCGGCGGACAGATCGTGGCAGCTCTACACGCTCGCGGGCCTGCGGCCGTTGAACGAGCAAGAGCCGGTGTGCCATGTGAGCTTCTACGAGGCCGATGCCTATGCGCGCTGGGCCGGGGCGCGGCTGCCGACTGAAGCGGAGTGGGAGGCCCTCGCCCGTCGCCAAGCGGTGAGCGGCAATCTGCGCGAAACCGGTTATCTGCATCCGTGCCCGGCGCGGGATGGGCAGTGGTTCGGCGACGTGTGGGAGTGGACCGCGAGCAGTTACGCGCCTTACCCCGGCTACCGCCCGCCGGCCGGCGCGCTCGGCGAATACAACGGCAAGTTCATGGTGAACCAGATGGTGCTGCGTGGCGGTTCCTGCGTTACGCCGGCCGACCACATCCGTCCGAGTTATCGCAATTTCTTTTATCCCGTGGACCGCTGGCAATTCTCCGGCGTGCGCCTGGCGCAAGACCGATGAGCGCGCCTGCGATCCGCGTGCATGACCGGCGCGCGTCGCCGGCGACGTTCGTTGACGAGGTGTTGCAGGGGCTGGCCGCGCGCCCCAAGCGCCTGGCGCCCAAGTACTTCTATGATGAGCGTGGCTCGCGGCTGTTCGATGCCATCTGCGAATTGCCCGAGTACTACCTGACGCGCACCGAGATGGCGATTCTCGAGTCCTGTGCCGAAGAGGTGGCGCAGCTCGCCGGATTGGGTTGCACGCTTATCGAGTTCGGCAGCGGTGCGAGTCGCAAGATTCGCCTGCTGCTCGAAACCCTGCGACCGCGCCACTACCTTGGCATCGACATTTCGCGCGAGTTCCTGATTGAATCGGCGCGGCGTCTGGCCACTGACTATCCCTGGCTTGAGGTGCATGCGGCCTGTGCGGATTTCTCCCAGGATTTTGACGTATCGGACGCTACGGTGACCGGGCGACGCTTGGCGTTTTTCCCGGGGTCGACAATCGGCAATTTCGAACCGTACGAGGCGCTGACCTTTCTGCAGCGTGTGCGGCGACTGGTCGAGCCGGACGGCGCGTTGCTGATCGGTGTCGATCTCAAGAAGGATCCGCGGATCCTGCACAATGCCTACAACGACCGGCAGGGCATCACCGCCGCCTTCAATTTGAATCTGTTCGAGCGGCTGCGCCGCGAGCTTGGTGCCGAACTCGACCTCGACGGTTTTCGCCACCGCGCCGTGTACAGCGCCCTGCATGGCCGAATCGAAATGCACCTGGTCAGCCGGCGCGCACAAGAGGTACGCATCCTTGGTCGGCGCTTCGGCTTCGAAGCGGGCGAGAGCGTCCACACCGAGAACTCGTACAAGTACACCGTCGAAGAGTTTCGGGCGCTGGCTCGTCGCGCCGGCCTGTGGCCGGTGCGGGTCTGGCGTGACGCCGGGCAACTGTTCAGCGTGCACTACCTGAGCGCCGCCCGGAGCACGTTTGCGGCACCGTAAGGATGCATGAGGGAAAGGAGTGAAAACCCGGGCGAGAGGGTTTGCCGGTCATATTGGAAGGAATTCGTTTCTGACTCAGCCATTAAAAAAAGAAAGCCGAAGTCAGAGCCCGGTGGGCAGCTTCACGTACTGCCTGCATTACTCTGATTTGCGTGAAAGCTGCCGCCCGCGGTTGTGCCATGCTGTGTCGTGGGAGTCAGTGCCGGCCGCGGGTGAAATAGGGTCAGAGCCAATACCAAGTCATGGCTCGCCGGGGTTGATGTCAACGGTTTCAGGATATTGGCTCAGATCAAAGTTCTCGCGAATATTAGCCAGATATTGATTGCCCCGGTTTCTCAGTGCCAGCGATTTTCTTCGCGAAGTCCGGCTTCGTAGGGGATGAACACCAGCAGGCGGGCGGTGAGGAAGTTGAACCCGAAGCTCGAGAGAGCAAGGTCACGTCGCTCACGTTCGGGGGGCACGCGGACGACCGCGGAAAACCGGGAGTCAGATCACAATAAAGCCTCTGCCCCCGCAAGGCGGGACAGCGCCGCTTTCACCGGGATGACCGCGATCGGACTTGTTCAGGGCCGTCTAAATGCCATGCGGGTGGCGTGCGGGTTAATAATGTTTCCGCCTGAGATCGGCCTCCGCCGTTTCCTTGCGCACCAGGCTCACCAGGATCTCCGCCTGCTGCGGGGCAAGCTCGTTGCGCGGGAACTCGCGGGCGATCCGCAGCAGATGGCGCGAGACCCGCATTGCGTAGAGCGGGTCGCCGCCGCCGTTATAGTGCTGCGCCGCCTTCTCCGGGGCTCCGAAGCGGGCGACGAGGTCGGCGAGGAACTTTGTGCCGGCGCAGACGTTCGTCTCGATATCGAAGGCCTCGTCCCAGCGTACCCCGAGCGCCGTGGCGGTGGCGAAGGTGAGCTGCATCAGTCCGCGCTCGCCGTGGCCGCCGACCGCCTGGTGGTTGAAGGACGATTCCTGCTGCATCACGGCCAGCACGAGTTGCGGCTCCACCGCGTGTCGCTGCGCGCAGGCCTGGATGTTGTCGGCGATCTGGTCGACACGGGCGCGCGGGTTGACCCGCTGGATATAGGCCCGCAGCGCGGCGCGCTCGAACCGGCTGTGCAGCGCGCGGATGTAGGCGCTCTCCGCGTCGTGCAGGGTGCGGTGAAGCTGGATCTCCTCTTCGCGCAGCTCCGCGAGGCCGAGCACCGCGTGCAACCGCAGGCGCAGGTAATTCGCCTCCGCGGACGCCGCTTCGACCCGGGCGGTTTGCACTCCGATGACGCCGGCGCAAAGCATGATGATGGCAAGTGCGACATACAGGAAGATATGCATGGCGGCCTCCTGGCTTGTTGGGCAGGCGGGCTCGACGGAGGCGCCATGGTGAATCCTTAACGCGCCATGACGAGTCCTTCGATGTCGCTAACCTGCATTCGAGTTATCCGTCCATCTGCTCATGGGCTGACAGCCAGCCCGGATGGTTGTTACGTTCGGGTGGTCCCGGGGAATGCATCATTGCCGGGGCCGGCCCATCCGGCCCCGCGCTCAATAACGCTGCACGAAACCGGATTTCTCACCCGATCCCTCGGATCACGCTCGTGTGTTGAGGAAACCCCACTACGGTCTTCATCGGCGGCTATCAAGAAGGAGCAAGAATGCCGCAGCGCCGTTCGTTCTTTAATAAAGGTTGATCTTCCGGTGTCGCTCGATCACGCGCATTGATCCTTGTCAAAAAACCGGAATTCTGGGTCAGACTGGAGGATTTGCTCATTCTATTCAGGTTAAATACTCATCTTGATCCGGATAGTTGCGGATGATTGACTCTCGACGGTTTGTTCCCCCAGGAGGCCGGCACATGAAATGGATCAAGCGAATCCTGATGGGCGAACTGCGGGTTAGCTCAGACTACTGTTACGAAAATCCGGGTCATCGAGGAATTTTCCCTAATATCCCCCTGCTGATAATATGTGCGGTCATCCCGCCGCCATCGATGTGGTGGTCGGGGACCCCAGTCGGTCGAGAGCGCAAGGAGGCGTTATGGCGGTATGGGACCTTGAGCGTCGCCAGTTTCTCAAACTGACCGTCGCAGCCGGCGGCGGGCTGCTCATCGGTTTTCACCTGCCGAGTCTCGCCGCGACCGGTGACGGCTATCATCTGGGCGGCAATCACTTCAGTCCCAACTCCTGGATTCATCTTGCCCCGGATGACACCGTCACCCTGATGGTGGCCACCTCCGAACTGGGGCAAGGCAGCATGACGGCGATCCCCATGCTGCTCGCGGAAGAGCTCGAAGCCGACTGGGCGAAGGTCAAGGTCGCGCCGGCACCGGTGAATCCCGACTTCAACAACCCGCTCTCCAACACGCAGATGACCGGCGGCAGCACAGCGGTGCGCGGCTATTGGGAGCCGCTGCGTCGCGTCGGGGCCGGCACGCGCGAGTTGTTGATCGCGGCGGCCGCCAAGATCTGGGGTGTGGCGGCCAAGGGGTGTCACGCACGCAACAGCGAGGTCATTCACACGGCCAGTGGTCGCCGGCTGCGCTATGGTGCGCTGCTTGCGACGGCCAGCCAACTCACGCCGCCGACCGAAGTGCGTCTCAAGAACCCGAAGCACTTCCACCTGATCGGCAAACCCACGGCGCGTCTCGACACGCCCGCCAAGGTCAACGGCAGCGCGGTGTTCGGCGGCGACGTGCGCGTGCCCGGCATGTTCACCGCGGTCGTGGCGCGCTGCCCGGTATTCGGCGGCAAGCCGAAGGGCTACGACGCCGGCGCGGCGCGCGCGGTCCGCGGTGTGCATCAGGTGGTGGAGATTGATTCAGGCATCGCGGTCGTCGCCGACAGTTTCTGGTCCGCGCAGCGCGGGCGAGCGGCGCTGGCTATCCAGTGGAACCCCGGATCGATGGCAAAGCTCGACAGTGCCGCGATCCAAAAGCAGTTGCGCGCCGCGCTGCGGCGCCGCGGCAACGCGCAGCGTGATGATGGCGACATCGACCAGGCGCTCGCCGGCGCGACCCGTGTCGTCGAAGCACTGTACGAGACGCCCTATCTGGCACACGCCTGCATGGAGCCGATGAATTGTACCGCGCATGTACGCGCGGACCGTTGTGATGTCTGGGTGCCCACCCAGGCGCAGACCGCCGCGCGCGCCGCGGCCGCGCAGGCAAGCGGTCTGCGGGAATCCGCGGTGCAGATTCACACCACTTTTGCCGGCGGTGGTTTTGGCCGGCGGCTGCAGCAGGACTTCGTGATCGAGGCGGTGCAACTGTCCAAGGCGGTCGGCGCCCCGGTGCAGGTGCTGTGGACGCGTGAAGACGACATGCAGCACGATTTCTATCGCCCGGCCAACTGCACGCAGCTGCGTGCGGCACTCGATGCGCGCGGCTTTCCGCGTGCCTGGTTTCAGCGTATCGCCGGGCCGCGCAACGCGCTGCGCGGGGTCACCATTCCCTATGCGATCGACAACGTGCGGGTCGAGCAGGTCGAGGAGGATCCGGGCGTGCCGGTCGGCGCGTGGCGTTCGGTCGGTGCCTCGCAGAACGGCTTCACCGTCGAGTGCTTCATCGACGAGCTGGCACACGCCGCCGGCCAGGACCCGCTCGCCTATCGGCTGGCGCTGCTGAAGCAGGCGCCGCGTCACCGCGCGGCACTCCAGCTTGCCGCCGACAAGGCCGGTTGGGGCCGGAAGCTGCCGGCCGGGCACGGCCGCGGGCTGGCGGTGTACGAATCGTTCGCCGGCTGGGTGGCGCATGTGGTCGAGGTGTCGGTGGTGCGCGGCGTGATTCGGGTGCAGCGGGTGGTGAGCGCGGTCGACTGCGGCCTGGCGGTGAATCCGGCCGGCGTGCACGCCCAGAACGAGAGCGCCATCACCTTCGCGCTCACCGCTGCGCTCAAGGGTGAGATCACGATCCGCGACGGGCGGGTGGTGCAGGGCAACTTCGATGACCCGCCGCTGCTGCGCATCGACGAGATGCCGGCGATCGAAGTGCATCTGGTGCCGAGCCGCGAGCCGCCCGGCGGAGTCGGCGAGCCGGGTGTACCGCCGCTCGCGCCGGCGCTGGCCAATGCGGTGTTCGCCGCCACCGGCCAGCGCCTGCGCCGCCTGCCGCTGCGTCTTGAGCAGGTGTAGCGGTATCCGGCTGGCGCGCAATAGCGCTTGTTCAATTGATTTCCCGGATGCGGTTGCACATTTTGGTCTATGCCGCCCTGGCGCTGGGTGCCATTGGGCTGACGGCAATCATTTATTTTTCCGGCCAGCCGTTCTTTCAACGATTCATTGGCGACTGGAATCCTTTGTTTGCCGCGTTACTCGTTAGCGTTCTGGGTTTCCTCGTTTTGTCCTTTCTCCTTTCCTACGGCGGGTTTGCCATCTATCGCAAGGACAACCGGAGCGGGCTGGTCCGTGCCGCCGGGCTCGCGGCCGTATTCGGCGTAATAGCCATCCTGGCGGATTTCAAAATTGTTTATGCCGCCGATATCAATATCCCATTCCCCGGGTCGCTGTTGTTCTACCCGGCCATCGGGTTCTTCGCAGAAATACTGTTTCACGCGTTGCCGCTCGCTTTGTTACTGCTTGCATTGATGGCGCTGCAGAAGAACCCGCGCCGGCCGCAGGTCGTGTTGCTGTGCATTTTTCTCGTGGCGCTGCTGGAGCCGGTCTATCAGGCCCGGTGGATGGCTGCGTCCGGCCACTACCCGGATTGGGCCGTCGCCTTCGTTGCGCTGCATGTGTTCCTGATCAATCTCACGCAACTGCTGCTCTTCAGGCGCTACGACTTTGTAACCATGCTGGTGTTCCGCATGGTGTACTACCTGTTTTGGCACATCGGCTGGGGATATATGCGTTTGTACATTTTGTTTTGAGAAGTTCACTCACGAAGGAGGCAAGAATGAAAAAGTCGAATAGGACGACTTCAATGAACATCGCCGGATTGATTGGCCCCACGGCTATGGCGCTGACTCTGTCCGAAGCGATGAATTATCACATCTGGGCGATCAATATCCCTCCGGTCACCTATCTCAATGGAACGATATTGTTTGTTGTCGGACTCTCAATCATTCGTGCCCACAATCACTGGACGCGTGGCTGGCCGGTGCTGGTCACGCTCACGGGCTGGCTGGCCATGCTCGGCGGCCTGTACCGGATGTTTGCGCCGGAGGCCCAACAAGTCAGTCAAAGCCCCGCCACGTATGTGGGGCTCGCGGTTCTGTTCACGATCGGCGCCATGCTGACATTCAAGGCCTATGGGTGGGGAAAACGATAGGCCAGGAAACCCGGGTCAAAGAGGCATTGCGTCCAAATATTCGGGTTAGCCAGGGTTCATCACCCGGTCTTTTGCTCTGACAGGCATTTGCGTATGTTTGCGGCCATGCCTACGCGCTTCGCGATTGCAATCATTGTCGTTGCCGAGCTGTTCGGCACGTCGCTGTGGTTCAGCGCCAATGCGGTGGCCGACGTGTTGCGACGCAACTGGGGAATCTCGGTTGCCGATCTCGGACACCTGACCAGCGCGGTGCAGCTCGGGTTTATCAGCGGCACATTCATCATCGCCTTTTCCGGACTGGCTGATCGATTCTCCGCCAGTCGCATCTTTGCCGTGTGTGCCGTGCTGGGTGCGGTGTCGAACGCCGCCTTTGCCTACGTGAGCGACGGTCTTTCCAGTGCGCTGGTGTTCCGCTTCATTACCGGTCTTGCACTGGCCGGCATTTATCCGATCGGCATGAAGCTCGTAGTGAGCTGGGCGCCACAGCGCGCTGGCAATGTGCTCGGCTGGCTGGTTGGCATGCTGGTGTTCGGCAGCGGGCTGCCGCATCTGGTGCGCGGGCTCAACATCGCGCCGCACTGGCGGGGCGTGATCTATACCGCCTCGGTTCTCGCCGTGCTCGCGGCGCTGATGGTGGGCTGGCTTGGTGATGGCCCGCACCATGGCACCGCCCGGCGCCTGCAATGGGGTGGTGTGCTGCAGTCGTTCCGCATCCCGGGTTTCCGCGCCGCCGCACTTGGCTACTTCGGCCACATGTGGGAGCTGTATGCGTTTTACGCGCTGGTGCCGCTGCTCGCCGCGCAGTGGCTCGATGGTGCGGCCGTGCAGGCGGTGTATCTCACGGCCGCGGGCGTGTTTGCCGCGGGCGGAATCGGCTGCATCGTCGGCGGGTTCATCAGCCACCGGTGGGGAAGCGGCCGGGTGGCGATCGTGGCGCTGGCCGGTTCGGCAACCTGCTGCCTGTTGTATCCGCTCGCGCAGGGCATCCCGACTTCCATTCTGCTGGTGTTGTTGCTGGCATGGGGACTGTTCGTGGTCGCCGACTCGCCGCAATTTTCAGCGCTCGCCGCGGCGGCCTGCCCACCGGAGCGGGTGGGCAGCGCGCTCGCGCTGATGAACAGCGTGGGTTTCGCCATCACCATCGTGGCCATCGAACTCGCCGCCGGCCAGTGGGAAAGCCTGCGCAGTCACATTGCCTGGTTGTTGTTGCCGGGACCAGTGCTGGGCCTGATCGCCATGCGCCGGTTGTGGCGGCGCGACGTGGCGATATCGTAGTTATCGTGTCGCGGAAAAATTCATGGCGCGTGCATTACGTGAACACTCCAATGAGATCGTTAAATAGTGCGTAGCTTCCAGTAAATCTGGTGCGGTTCGCTCCCGACCTCCTGTCTCGGCAACTGCTCCATGCGTTGTTCTCGACAATTGCTTCTGCATTGTTCTACCTTCGCCCATCCATGGGCTCGTACCTCCTGCATCCATGCAGTCGTCTCGCTACACTCGCGCATCCCTGCGCGTCGCATGGCTCCATTCCCTTTATTAGACCGGGGTTAGATCACAGTAACCGACAATTGACAACGAACCTGCAATTCGCCAGGCGAGAGAACAATTGCGGAAGTGCCCCGCTGGAGAAAAACGGGTGGGCAGGCCGCAATTGCCGCTTGTAACTATTAAGAAGAAATGGCGGATCAACCCCGGTTCGGTTGTGGCTTTTGGGCGGAGGTTGTTCAGCTCCGGTTCAGGCTTGCGAGATTACGATTCATGCCTCCGCTCTTATGGAGACATGCCATGAAGCACAAATCCCTTCTTGCCCTTGCACTTGTCCTTCCGCTCACGGCAAACGCGACTTACTGCAATGACCGGCTTGTTTCAACGGAGGATCACATAGCCAGAGTGCTGGCGCTGTGCGGGGAGCCGACCAGCGTTACGCGCTATGTCGTCTACCAAACGTACCAGTACGGATACGGCCCGATCTTCGCCGCTCCGCGGGACAAGCCGCTCCGCTTCACCGGCAATGGGATTGTCACCGTTCAACCATGGCAGCAGACTGTCGCGGTGGAAGTCGAGGAATGGTTTTTCAACTTCGGCCCCAACCGACTCACACAGCGAATGATTTTTGTAAACGGGTATTTGAAAAGAATTGATATCGAGAGTTATGGCTTTTGACCGGGCGCTCGCCCATCTCGCGCATGCCGGGGTGGCCGGAAAACCCGGGTCAAAGAGGAATGGCACTTACATGATTTAGAAAGAATTCCTCTCTTACCCGGACTATGTTCCTCCGCCCCCCCCCCGTCGATGTAGACGCCACTCCGTCCCAGTGGCCCGGCTGGTTTCCCCTGCGCCTGTCACAGGCAACCCCTGGTTTTTCAATCAGCAGACTACATCAACGATCGGCCTCAGACCGTCAGGGCCCCGACCGACCCACCACTGCGTTGACTTGTAACCGGGTTGAGCACTCGATTAGTGGAAATCGGCGTTGGATTTCCCATCCATTTATCCATCGGACAGGCGGGAGCCACTGAATGCTTGACACGGTTACCAATGAACCCAAATATAGGCGGCGGTTGGAAGAGTCAGCCACCTATTTCATAACAAACCGGAGGTTCCACGCAATGAACAAGAAGGTTCTTTTTGCAGTCCTTGTCACAATCCTCCCCGCCAGCGCCATGGCCGTTGATAACGTCGGTGGCTGCGGAGTGGGCTCCAAGTTGTTCGACACCCAGAAAGGTCTGGCGCCGCAGATACTTGCCGTCACCACCAACGGCTCGACGGGCAACCAGACGTTCGGCATCACCAGCGGTACCTTGGGCTGCACCCAGGACGGTGTAGTAAAGTCGAACTGGAAGATGGCAATGTTCATTGATGGCAATCGCGAGCAGGTCGCGCGCGACATGTCCTCGGGCAGCGGCGAGTCGCTCGATGCCCTCTCTGCGCTGATCGGTGTTAGCGATGAGCACAAGCCGGCGTTCTTCCGTGTGACCCACGAGAACTTCTCGACCATCTTCCGCGCTGAAGCAGGCACCGAGCAGGTGCTGGCGTCGCTGCGTGAGGTGCTGGCTCGTGATCCAGAACTCGCCCGTTATTCGACGGCGATCTAACCTATTAAGTCCGTTACCGAAGGACACCTCGCGGCCTTGCCGCGAGGTGCTTTTTTTATGCCTCCACGGATGGCGTAATGCCGCGAGAGCGCATAGATACGCGGCGCCGCGCTATCGGCATTATCGCGCGTCTGCTGGTTGTGTTGCCGGGACTACTTTCCGCCCCGCTGTTCGCGGACGATAATGGGCAGGGACACGACGGCCCCCTGCGAGAAGGTGAACAACGCACCGTCGCGGAAGGCGCGACGGCGGCAGCGGCCGACCCATATCTCTCCGAACTCGTGGCGCGCGCGCGCGCGGCTGGTCTCGCGAAACGCGCCGAGTGGCAAAACCTTCTGCATTACAAGCCCAACCTTCTGTTACCCGGCGTGCATAGCCTGGCCGACGATCCCGGCTTCTTCAACGCGCCTGATGGAAAGACCAATCCCGAGACCGAGCTCGAAGCCACGCTGGCGGCGTTCTTCGTTGCGCGCGAGGAGACCGATACCCAGCAACCGGCACAATGCCGCTTCATTGCCCGCTACCGCTGGCTGAAGGCCGAGCTCGGTTTTGATCCGGCGCGCCTGGCCGAGGCACCTTGCCGGCGCTACACGGCGTGGCATGCGGCGCTCGATCCGCACGAGGTCACGCTCATCTTTGCCTCGGCCTATCTCGACAATCCCGGCTCGATGTTCGGCCATCCGCTGCTGCGCGTGGACGCCAGGGGACAGAACGAGCGCACGCGACTGCTCGCCTATGGGATCAGTTACGCCGCCGCGACGGATGAAACCAGCGGTCTGGTGTTTGCCGTCAAGGGCCTATTCGGCGGATATCCCGGACAGTTCTCGATCGCGCCCTACTACATCAAGGTGCGCGAATACAGCGATCTCGAGAACCGCGATATCTGGGAGTACCGGCTTAATTTTACGCCGCCGGAAATCGACCGTATGCTGGAACACACTTGGGAACTCGGCCCGACCTATTTCGACTATTACTTTTTCGACGAGAACTGCGCCTATCACCTGTTGTCGCTGTTCGAAGTGGCGCGACCCGAGTTGGACCTGACCTCGCATTTCCGTTGGTGGGCGGTCCCGTCGGATACGGTCGCCGCGGTAACCTCCGAACCGGGCCTGTTGGAAGAAGCGGTCTATCGTCCCTCGCTGGCGACCGTGCTGCGCAATCGCCTCGCTACGCTTGCGCCGTCGCAGCGCGATCTCGTGCTCGACGTTGCCGGGCGCCGTGCAACGCTGGACGATGCGCGTCTGCTGGCGCTCGAGCCGGACGAACGCGCGCAGACACTGGAGCTGGCCCATGACTATGCGAATTATCTTGCCATCCGCAAGCACGATACGTCGCCTGAGAATGAGGCGTACCGGCGCGAATTGCTGCTCGCGCGCAGTCAACTGCCGGCCCGTGCGCCGCCGTCCATTCCGCCCCCGGCCGTGCGCCCGGATCAGGGCCACGCCAGCGCGCGTCTCGATGTCGGCGTGGGCAGCCAGGAGGGCGTCGCCTATGTCGATCTGCGCGTGCGGCCGACGTATCACGATGTGCTCGACGCGGAGGGCGGCTATGTGCGCGGCTCGCAGATTGAATACTTCGCGCTGCTCCTGCGGCGCTACGAACAGGAACAGGTCCGGGTCGAGGACTTCAAGCTGCTCGACATCCTGTCGGTGTCGCCGCGCGACGATTTCTTCAAGGCGCTGTCCTGGAAGCTCAATGTGGGGGCAACACGTCTGTACCTGAACAACGGCGACGAGCCGCTCGCGGCATACGTGAACGGCGGTGTCGGGTACTCGTGGGAGATGGGCGCGGCGAACGACTCGTTGTTGTCGGTGCTGCTTGAAACCACGCTCGAGGTCGATGGCGAGCTCGACGACGGTTATGCGCTCGGCGCGGGCCCCAGCGTCCAGTGGCTGAAGGACTTGACGCCAAACTGGCGGCTGATGGCCCGGGCGCGTTATCAGCAGTTCGGTTTTGGCGATGTCCACAACGCCAGCGACCTCACGCTGTCGAGTCGGGTCGGCCTGGGGCGCAACATGGCGATTCGCCTCGATCTTGCGCGGCTTGTCGAATTCGACCGCACCCGCAACGACGCGCAGCTTTCCTGGCTGCTGTATTTCTGATCATGCGCCGCGCGCTGCTCGTACTGCTATCGTGGTCGGCCTTGCTCGCCGGATGCACGAGCGTATTTTTCCAGCCGATGCGTGGCCATGTCGCCACGCCCGAGCGTATCGGGCTTGCGTACCAAGACGTGTACTTCGAGGCGACGGATGGCGTGCGCCTGCATGGCTGGTTTATCCCGGCGCAGGGTGCTGCGACGGGAACGGTCTTCTTCCTGCACGGCAACGCGGAGAACATCAGCACCCATATCGGGTCGGTTTACTGGCTGCCGAAACAGGGTTTCAACGTGTTCCTGCCGGACTATCGCGGCTACGGCCTGTCGCAGGGCACACCAACGATGGCCGGCGTGATGAACGACATCGGGGCCGCCTTTGACACGCTGCTCGCGCGGCCGGACGTGGATCCACAGCGCATCGTGGTGTTCGGACAAAGCCTCGGCGGCTCGCTTGCAATCAGTTACGTGGCACGGTCGCCGCATCGTGCCCACATCCGCGCGCTCGCGGTGGAGAGCGCGTTTTCCGATTTCCGCGGGATCGCACAGGAAAAGCTGGCGTCGTTCTGGCTCACTTGGCCGTTTCAATGGCTGCCGCTGCTCATGATAGACAACGGCTACAGCCCGCTGCTCACCGTCGACCAGGTGGCGCCCATTCCGCTGCTCGTGATCCTTGGCGAGCGTGACTTGATCGTTCCGCCCCACCATGGCCGCGATCTGTACGCGCGCGCGCGCGAACCGAAGGAGCTCTGGATCGTGCCGGATGCCGGACACATCGAAGCGTTGCGCACATCTGAGAATCGCGAGCGCTTCGTTGCCTGGATGCGAAAGCAGCTCGGCGTTCAACAGTAGTCGCGGGCACCAACTGTTCCTGTGGTAGCCTCTGCCGCGGTAAAAGGGGACGCCTCAGAGGGATTAAGCTTTAATCACTCCAGCCCCTTTAGCCGATCCGTCACGCCCGATGCCGGCTTTCGCCCTGGGTCACACCGCCGGCGATGAGGTGGGCGGTGCGCAAGGGTTCCGGCAATGTGCTGTGCAGCGCCAGCCGCCGGATCAGATCGGCGGCCTTGTCCAGCGTGATGCCGGCACGCTGCACATACACGCCCTGCACCGCTTCCATCGGCCCCAATTGCTCGATCAGTACCCATTTGCGCCGGCCACCCGGCACTTTGTGCAGCAGCGCGGCGCGGATGGCGGCCAGGTTCGGCGCGCGGCGCGCCACGACCAGCACGGGGATCTTGAGCGTTTCGTGCACCGTGTGCACGTCCACCACGTTGAAGCCGGCGAAGGCGATGCCTTGCAGCAGGATGGCCTGTACGTGCGCGCCAAAGCGCGAATGCCGCACCAGGTCGATCAGCACGCGCGTGGCGTTGGCGCCGTCGCGCCGCACCTTGCCGCTCAACACGCCTTCCAGGCGCATGCCGGCGAACACCGCGCCGACGATCAGGACGTCGCCGCGATGCGCGCGCTCGAACGGTGCATCGTCAAAACCAATGACATGGGAAATGCGTTTAGGCATGTTGTTTTCACCGAAGCGCGTCTGACAAATATCCTCTCAGCTATCCCGGTTTTCCCAGGTATTGTCTACCCTGAGCAGTGTCCGAGGAAGCCGGGTTCGTGCAACCTGATCGCGTGACCGACTCCGACCCCTTGATCCTGATTTGCGTCAAAGTTGCCGGCCAACGGTTGTGCCATGCTGCGAGCGTTGAATCAGAGCCGGCCGTGCCCGGCAAGGAGCAACCATGACACCGGCAAACAAGCGCTTCATCCTCGAGCAGCTCAAAGCCCACCACAACATGAGTCTCGCCACGGTGCGGTCCGACGGCTATCCACAGGCGACGACGGTCGCCTACGCCAACGACGGACTGATGCTTTATTTCGCGTGCGACCGCGACAGCCAGAAAGTGCGCAACCTGCGGCATTCGCCCAAGGTGTCGCTCACGATCAATAAGGACTGGGCCGGTTGGAAGAAGATCCAGGGCCTCTCCATCGGCGCCACCGCGAAGATCCTCGAACGCCCGGCCGACACCCGGCGCGCGCACGCGGTGCTGGCGCGCAAATTCAAGGACATGAAGGGCCTCAGTGCGGAGGATCTGGCGGCAACGGTGTTCGTGCGCGTGCAACCGAAAGTCATCTCACTGCTCGACTACCGTCGCGGTTTCGGCTGGACACAGCTGGTGCGGGTGTAGCGAACCGGTGCAAAGGGATCAGTACCCGCACCCTGATATCTTCTCGGGTGTGCCACGGCGTGTATGCCCGACCTTGCGATGCAAGATCTGCTCAATCAATGGTAACAAACCAGGTTCAAGGCATGATTCTCACTCCGAGCCTTGAACCCGGCGCTCCGTGCGGTCTCGCGACTCCGGTAGCGCGCGTGGGCGAGGAGTAAGATGGGGTGTCGAATGCCAGCCATACACGGCGTTCGAACAACCCTGACCCCGGGGATACGCTGCCGATGAACACAAATGACGCCGAGCGAGTGCGTGCGACGGTGGAGGCCATTTACCGCGATGAGTCGCGACGCGTGTTCGCCACACTCATCCGCCTGCTCGGTGACTTCGACCGAGCCGAGGAGGCATTGCACGACGCCTTCAAGGCCGCGCTCGAGCAGTGGCCGCGCGACGGGGTGCCGGCCAATCCGCGCGCGTGGCTGGTGTCGGCCGGGCGATTCAAGGCCATCGACGGCATGCGGCGTGACGCGCGGCTCGATGCGCTCGACGATGTCGCCGAGCTAATCGACGCCCTCGCGACGGAGGACGCGCCGGCCGGGGATGGCGAAACCGTCGCGGACGACCAACTGCGACTTGTTTTCACCTGCTGCCATCCGGCGCTGTCGCCAGACGCGCAAGTGGCGCTGACGCTGCGCGAGGTGTGCGGTCTCACCACCGAGCAGATCGCCCACGCGTTTCTCACGCCCGCGCCCACGCTCGCGCAGCGCATCGTGCGTGCCAAGGCCAAGATCCGCGACGCGCGCATTCCCTATCAGGTGCCGACGCCGGCTGAGTTGCCCGAGCGGCTCGACGCGGTGTTGCGCGTGATCTATCTCGTGTTCAACGAGGGTTATGCCGCGTCGTCCGGCGATGCGCTGACCCGGTCCGATCTGTCCGGCGAGGCGATCCGCCTCGGGCGGGTGCTGGTCGGGCTGCTGCCCGAACCCGAGGCCTTGGGACTGCTGGCGCTGATGCTGTTGCATGAGTCGCGCCGTGCCGCTCGCACCTCGTCCGATGGAGACTTGATTCTGCTCGAAGACCAGGACCGTTCGCGCTGGAACCGCGAACAGATTACCGAGGGCGTGGCGCTGGTGGAGCAGGTGCTGGCGTCGCGCCGCTTTGGTCCGTACACGCTCCAGGCCGCGATCGCGGCGTTGCACGCCGAAGCGCCCAGTGCCAGTGCGACCGACTGGGCGCAGATCGTCGGCCTTTACGACGTGCTGATGCGCGCGGAACCCTCGCCCGTGGTGGCGTTGAATCGCGCCGTGGCGGTGGCTATGCGCGACGGCCCCGCGACCGGGCTCGCGCTGATCAACGCGATCCTGGCGCGCGGCGAGCTGGCGGATTACCGCCTGGCGCATGCGGCGCGCGCTGACCTGTGCCGGCGGCTGGGCCAGACCGCCGACGCCCGCGCAGCCTACGAGCGGGCGCTGGCCCTCACGCAAATGGAGCCGGAGCGGCGGTTTCTCGAGCGGCGGCTGGCCGAGCTGGAAAAATAGCCGGGCGGTTGTCGATTTGGGGTGTTGCCGTTCGACTATTGGGTGTGGGCAGATAGTTCAGGTAAATCTGGTGGGGTAGGGCCCCACCTTGCGAACTGCTCATCGCAAAGGAGTCCATGGATGAAATACCTATGCCTCTGTTACTACGACACCCACGCGTTTGCCGGCCTGAGTCCGTCCGAACTGGCGGCCATCCGGCCCGCCTGCGAGCCGCATGACGCTGCGTTGAAAGCGACGGGAAAACTGATCGTGCAGGGATCGCACTCCATGCCGGACAGTTGGAGCCATTTCATTCCCAAAGCGGGGAAGCCTCATCTGGCGCACGGACCCTACTTAAAGGGCAACCAGCAGGCCGGCGCATTCTTTCTGATTGAGGCGGATACCGCCGAAGAAGCGCAACGGGTCGCTTCCAAGCATGCCGCCGCAAATTACGGTGAGCACCTGGGTTTCGCCGTAGAGGTTCGAGGCTGTGAAATGTTTGAGACCTACGCAGCTTGGAAATAACGGCATGCAGTGTTATCCGTGCTTGGCGTACGCGCCTTGTCGGCGCGTCGTTCAAGGTTCGACCGGTTCACCATATATGAACCGTTCGCGTTGAGCCCGTCGAAGGGCGGTCATCGTTTTTTGTATTGTTAAGGAGCAAATCGTATGCAAAAAATCACTCCATTCCTGTGGTTCGATAACCAGGCCGAAGAGGCAGTGAATTTCTATCTCTCCATTTTCAAGAATTCAAAGATTGTGAACATCGCTCGCTATGGAGAAGATGCAGCCAAAGTTTCCGGAAGACCCAAGGGATCGGTCATGACGATTGCATTCCAGATCGACGGGCAGGAATTCGTTGCGTTAAATGGTGGTCCGGTATTCACGTTCTCGCCGGCCATCTCGTTTGTCGTGAACTGCGCGAACCAGGAGGAAGTCGACCGGTTGTGGGGGCAGCTCTCGGCGGGCGGCGAACAACAGCAATGCGGCTGGCTCAAGGACAAATACGGCGTGACTTGGCAGATTGTCCCCGCTGCCCTGGGCGAGTTGTTGGGCGACCCGGATGCGGCCAAAGCGCAACGGGTGATGCAGGCCATGCTGCAGATGACCAAGATTGACATCGGCGTCCTGAAGCAGGCCGCGGGCGCCTGAAGTTCCCGCGCAACAGCGCAGCGAGCCGGGACCGTGAGCGAACGGAGGCCGCAGGTCGATGCGGTGAGACACCGGAGAGGTTTGTGACGACCTAAACCAGGAGGAAAACGATGAAATACATCTGTCTTGGATACTATGACGAAAAGCATTGGGCAACGTTGTCCGAAAGCGAGCGCATCGCGTTCATGGATGAGTGCTTCGCGTACGACGACGTGCTGCGGAAGAACGGTCACTTTGTGGGCGGCGATGCGCTCCAGGGCGCCGATAGCGCCACCACCCTGCGATGGAAGAACGGCAAGGTGTCCGTCACCGATGGCCCCTTCGCCGAAACCAAGGAACAGTTGGGCGGAATCCTCGTGCTCGATGCCGACGATCTTAACCACGCCATCCAACTGATGTCGAAGCACCCGGGTGTGAAGAACGGGCCCTTCGAGATTCGACCGGCCGCGGACCTGACTGAAATGGTGCGTGAAAGCGAGCGGCGGCGCTCCGGGCATGGCTGACCATGCGCCCCAACCACTAACAAGGAGTCACCATGAAAACTGAACCGTACCTGTTCTTCGAAGGCCGCTGCGACGAGGCCATCGAGTTCTACCGCCGCACACTCGGCGCCGAGGTTGGCATGCTGATGCGCTACCAGGACAGTCCGGAGCCGCCTGCGCCCGGCATGCTTCCCTCCGGTTCGGAGAACAAGATCATGCATGCGAGCCTGCGCATCGGCGATACGAATGTGATGGTCTCCGACGGACACTGTTCGGGACAGCCAGACTTCCGGGGATTTTCGCTGTCGCTTACCGTGCCGGATGCAACGCGGGCCGATCAGGTATTTGCCGCTTTGGCCGATGGCGGGCAAGTGCGGATGCCGCTCGCCAAGACCTTCTTTGCGCCACGCTTCGGCATGGTCGTAGACCGCTTCGGCGTGTTGTGGATGATCATCGTGGCGCAGTGAGCCGGTCGGCCTGTCGATTTCCCGGCGCCCCGTTCGACTAGTTCGTAGAGTGGGACCCCACCCTCCAACTACTGCGCACTATTTGTCGGTCTGATCCATAACCCACAACCACAAGGAGATACCACCATGCGATTCATGATCATCGTCAGAGCCACGAAGGACTCAGAAGCCGGCGTCATGCCGGAGGAAAAACTGTTCGCCGAAATGGCCACGTACCACGAAGAATTGCAGAAGGCCGGCGTGCTGCGCGACGCCTCCGGGCTGCAACCGAGCGCCAAGGGCTGGCGCATCCAGTACTCCGGCGGCAAGCGCACCGTGGTCGACGGGCCGTTCGCCGAGACCAAGGAGCTGATCGCCGGCTACACGCTCATCGAGGTCAAGTCGCGGGAAGAGGCGCTCGAATGGACCAAGCGCTTTCCCAATCCTCATATGAAGGACGGCGAGATCGAGGTGCGCCAGCTGTTCGAGCTGGAGGACTTCGAACCGAACGAGGCGATCGAGCGCTTTCGCGAGATGGGGGTCGGGGCGAAGAAGTAGGGCACTGTGAATACCGACACCTTCTCCCTATTCGTCATTCCGGCGCAAGCCGGAATCCAGGGGTTCGAAAGGATTCTGGATGCCGGCCTTCGCCGGCATGACGAACGTGACGTCCCATCCCGAATTCTGCCGGAGGAACCTATGCTCAAGTCCATCGCACATTATCGTTGTGCCGCTGATCGTCGGCGTACTGCTGTTCGCCGCAACCCGGCCGGACACGTTCCGCGTGCAGCGCACGGCCTGCATCAAGGCGCCGCCGGAGAAGATCTTTCCGCTCATCAACGATCTGCGGCGCTTCAACACCTGGAAACGGCTCGGGGTGGAACACCCCGTGCAATAGCCGCAGGACCGCAAGCTTCTCACAGGGCTGGTGTTGCCGTATAAATGGAAGCAGGGTGGAAGCATAAAGACCAAACAAAATCGACAACGCCGTCGGGAATTAACTCCGCCAAGGAAGCACGACGCCCGCGTGCCGCGAAGCAATCTGCCGACGGTTTCGCGGACGGCGCGAGATGCCACTGTCCCTTCGGTACGAACTGAAATACAAGTCGCAAGCACGCGCTGGGGCATGGCGCACGACACTTGCTCAGCTTGTTCCGCACCTGCCATGATACGGCTACAGTACGAGCGCCGGGTCAGGCCCCTTCACTGAGTAGACAATGAGAGGTGCAATCATGAAACGTTCACTTATTGCTATCAGCATCACCATCGCCTGCATGGCATCTGCCAAGGCCGCCGCACCGGAGGCACCCGTGACCGTACCGATCCCGCGCCTGGTGATGGACCTGGCCGTGAAAATGGCAAAGGCCAGCATCGATACCTGCCGAAAGCAGGGGTTTAACGTGGCGGTGACGGTGGTCGATCGCGGCGGGCATCCGCAGGTGGTGCTGCGCGACACGCTGAGCATGGATCTCACGCTGACCATCAGCAGACAGAAGGCCTACACGGCGATGTCCTTCAACTCGCCAACCTCGCAGCTTGAAGGCCGTTTTCCTGGCAGCTACTCGGTGCCCAAGGTGGACGGCCTCATTATTTCCGCCGGCGGTCTGCCAATCACCGGTGGTGGCGCCATCATCGGCGGTGTCGGTGTCAGCGGCGCGCCAACCGGAGAACAGGACGAGAAATGCGCGCAAGCAGGGATCGATGCCATCAAGTTTGAGCTGGAGCGATTCTGAGCCGGCGATCGGTATATCATTCGTCCGCATGGCTGTTTTTACTCCGACCGCGCCTGTTTGCAGGTGTTAGCGATGCAAGACCGAACACGGTTGGATTAGGAGTGCACCGCGTCCGCGTGTGCTGCGCCAGATGGGATCAACATTCATGTCACCATCCGAACCGAGCCTGGCCGCGCTGCCCAACCCGGTGCTGCGTTATTTTCTCGCCACGCGCCCGCCATTTCTCACAGTTACTCTCTACGCCTGCCTGATCGGACTCGCCACGGCCTGGTACGGCGCGCTGACCTTCGCGCCACTCAAGGCATTCGCGACATTGCTGTTGGCACTCGTGGCCCATGCGGGTGTCAATGTGCTCAATGATTATTACGACGCGCTCAACGGCACCGACGACATCAACACCGGGCGCCTATTCCCGTATACCGGCGGCAGCCGCTTCATCCAGAACGGTGTGCTCAGCAAAACTGAAACCGCCCGCTTTGGCATGGGGCTGTTTGGCGTGACCATGCTGGCCGGTGTCTGGCTGGCGTCGGTATCCGGTCCGGGGCTGTTCGTCATCGGCATCGCCGGGCTCGTTATCGGCTGGGCCTACTCGGCACCGCCGCTCAAGCTCAACAGCCGCGGGTTCGGGGAGTTGTGCGTGGTCGCCGGCTTTGCACTCATGGTCATCGGCACCGACTTTGTGCAACGTGCGGCATGGACCGCGCTAACCGTGATCGCGGCAATGTCGTACGCACTGCTGGTCACGAATATTCTATATATAAACCAGTTTCCCGATCGCCAGGCGGACGCCACTGCCGGCAAGCGCCATTGGGTAGTGCGGCTTGCGCCCGAGCAAGCGCGTTGGGGTTATGTGCTGCTGGCCGTGCTTGCCCACGGCTGGCTGATCGGCGCAGTGCTGGCTCGCGCACTGCCATGGCCCACGCTGGCGGCGCTCGCCTCGATCATCCCGGCCACTGTCGCGGCACGCGGGCTGTTTCAGCATGTCGCCGAACCGCGCCTGCTGGCACCCGCCATCCGTGCCACGATCGGTGCTGCCTTGTTGCACGGCCTGCTGCTTGCCGTCGGGCTTGTCGCCGCGCGGCGATTCATAGCGGGTTGATTTGGTTCAATGGCTTGCTTTTCAAGCATGCTGGGGTGCCCGATTCAGATGTATTCCACCTACCAACGGGCGTCGATATCAAGGGCAGAACAGTGAACTTTAGGCAAGGCAAACAGGTCACATAAAATGAATTGGGGTCGATGGCGGCATACCCAATCTCACCGACGGCTGGTTCTGGGACAATAGCCATGCGCGTCAAAGCACCTGCCCATTCACCAGGTAACGTCAGGCCACCTATCCGGTGCGGGCAAGGTTTGCCCGTGTATACACATCATGGAATCAAGGTGCATGCCCTAAATGGCGGCTCTTTCACGATGTGGTCACGAGTCGGGATCGGTGAGTCGACAGGCGGCTTTTTTGCCAAGCCGGCCGGTTCCGCTTTTGCATTCCGGGAAAATTGATGCTTACATAGATAAAGCATTTGCCATTTCCCGTGCATCATGGACCTTGTCTCGATATGGAGTACAGAACAATGAAACACCAAAATTCGTCATGGGCGTCAGTCCTGATGATCGCAGCCGCCATCATCCTCGCCGCCTGTTCTACCAGCCAGACTCAGCTTGAAAGCGAACTCGGCATCAAGGGCGCGCCCGATTGGGTGAATAAGGGCACCGCCTACGTGAACAACAAGGACGGGCGCCTGTTCCTCGGCGTCGGTTCCGCCGCGCCGATGGGCGATGATTCGTTGCAGCGTGCCACGGCGGATGATCGCGCGCGCGCCGAAGTCGCGCGCATCTTTTCCTCCTATCTGGACGTGGTGTCCAACGACTACCAGGCCTCGGCCAAGTCTGGTGGCAACAGCGTGAACGAGGAAGCGGTGTCGCGCCAGATCAAGAACCTGACCAAGATCGATCTTGCCGGCGCCAAGATCATTGCGCACTGGAAGGACACGAAGACCAAGACGCTTTGGTCCATCTGCGAACTCGATATCAAGGCGGTCAAGGATAATGTCGCCGCCCGGCACGATATGAACGAGGATGTACAGCGCTACATTCAGAGCAATGCCGACAATATCTTTGACCGTGTGTCGAAGGAGAAGAAATGATCCGTTTGTCTTTCCGGTCGCGCCACAAAACCGCGGCGTTTCTGGCGGCCGCCTGGATCGCGCTGTGCCTGGCCGGCTGTTCGCCCTCGGTGACGCGCATGGATACGAGCGAGGTCAAGGATCTGTCCGGCGCCTGGAACGATACCGATTCACGGCTGGTGTCGGAGGAGATGGTGCAGGACGCGCTGGCGCGCCCGTGGATTCAGGAGTACACGAGTGCCAAAAAGAAACCACCCGTGGTGATCGTGGGTGAAGTGCGCAATTTGTCACACGAGCACATCAATGTGAACACCTTTGTGGCCGACCTCGAGCGTGCACTCATCAATTCCGGGCGGGTCGAATTCGTGGCTTCGAGCAGCGAACGTGGCGAGGTCCGCGAGGAACGCAGCGACCAGGATATCAATGCACGCGAGGAGACGCGCAAGGCCATGGGCCAGGAGACCGGTGCGGATTACATGCTCAAGGGCACGATCAACACCATCATCGACGTGTCCGGCAGCACGCAGGTGCGCTACTACCAGGTGGACCTGACCCTGATCAGCATGGCCGACAACCGCAAGGTCTGGATTGGACAGAAGAAGATCAAGAAACTGGTTGAGCGCAGCCAACTGAGATTCTGATTCTGTGATGAGCGTGGGTTCTGCCCGCGTCTCCCGTGCTGTTTCACCCGAGGCGCCGAACGTTTCCCCGTTGGCGTGCCCGCGGGGCGCGCCGTGCTGGATCGTTGCCGTGCTCACGCTGGCTGTCAGCGGCTGTGCCACCTACAGCAGCTCCTTTTCCGCCATCGAACCTAAGCTCGAGGCCCAGCAGTACGATCAAGCGCTGCAGACCCTGGAAAAACAGGGTTATGTCCCGCGTGATGAGGTGCTTTACCTGCTGAACCAGGGCATGTTGCGGAACATGAATGGCGACTTCGAGGGCTCGAATCGCTCACTCGAGACGGCCAAGGCACGGATGGATGCGCTCGCGGCGACCAGCGTGAGTGAAACCACGCTGACCTTCGTTATCAACGATGCCACGCAGAGCTACGTCGGCGAGGAGTATGAACAGGTGCTGCTGCACCTGTACAAGGCGCTGAATTACCTCGAACTGCATCAGCTCGACGAGGCGCGCGTCGAGGTGTTGCAGGTGCAAGTCCGGCTGCGCGAATTCAGCGGGAAATTCTCCGGCGCTCAGTACACCGATGACGCCTTCGCCCATTACCTCAGCGGAATGATTTACGAAGAGACGGAGGAATGGAGCGATGCCTTGATCGCCTACCGCGATGCGTACATGGCGTATCGGAAGTCCGCCGCAACCGACATGGTGCCGCGCATGTTGCAAGACGACCTGCTGCGTCTGACGCAACGGCAGGGACTGACTGCCGAACTCGAACAATACAAGAAGGAATTCGGCATCACGCACTGGTCGACTGTGGCCGAGCGGCGTGAACAGGGCGAACTGGTGTTCATCCTGCAGAACGGCCTGGCCCCGATCAAGCGCGAACGCAGCGTGACGGTCGTGGATCCAGGCACGAAACACGTGGTGCGTATCTCGTTGCCCTATTATGAAAGCCGCCCGGTCACGGCCACCGGCGCGCAGCTGAGCGCGCGGCCACTGGCGCCTCCCGCGAACGCAGAGGCGGGCCGCACGTTATCCTCCGCCTCCACCGAGCTCATGGAAGATATCGACGCGATCGCCCGCAAGAATCTGGATGCCAAGCTGCCTGGCATCAAGCTGCGCGCGGTCGCGCGCGCCGTGACCAAGCTGGCCGTCAGTCAGGCGGCGCAGCGGGCCGCCCGCAACACCAATGACCGCAACGAGGCCATGGCGGCGCTCATCCTCAGCTTTGGTGTGGAGGCCACGACCATCCTGACGGAGCGTGCCGACACGCGCAGCTGGCTGACACTGCCGCACGACATCCAGCTGGCGCGGCTGCCCTTGCCGCCCGGCAGGTACGTGGTTAGAGTGGATTTTTCCGGATACGGTGGCCAGGTGATCGGTATGCGCGAATACCCGGTGACCATCGAACGCGGGCGCAAGCAATATCTCTCGTATCATTACATCGCGGCCAGTAATCCCGCAGCAAGGAGATGAACATGAAAGCGACAACACTGATGACGACACTGGCCATTTTTTCACTGATCGCCGGTTGCGCCACGGCACCGGCCCAGCCCGATTGGGTGAACGCTTCGAGCAGCCGCTATCCCGATGCCCAGTATCTGACCGGGCGCGGCCAGGCGGCGACGGTGGACGAGGCGCGCGATCGCGCGCGCGCCGACCTGGCCAAGATCTTCGAAGTCGCGATCGCCGTCAGCAGCGAGGATATCCAGACCTACAGCACCAGCAACAAGGTGCCGGGTCAGTACGAGGCCCAGGCCACGCGCCACATCGCCACCCGCACCGACCAGATCGTCCGCGGTATTCAGATCGCCGAGCTGTGGCAGGACCCGGTGACCAAGACAGCATATGCGCTTGCGGTGTTACCGCGCTTGCCGGCCGCCACCAGTCTGCGCCAGGAGATCGAGCGCCTCGACGGCGCCACCCGCACGTATCTCGACCAGGCGCGCGCCAGCGACGATCTGTTTATCAAGATCGGTGCCGCCAGCCACGCGCTCGATGCCCAGCTGGAGCGTCAGGCCTATCAGAAATCGCTCAAGATCGTCGATCTCACCGGTCGGGGCGTCGAGCCCGAATGGAACAGCGCGAAGCTCGCCGCCGATCTGGCCGAATTGTTGAAGCGCGTGCGCGTGGCCACACGCGTGCCGCCGCAGGCGCCGCCGGGTTTTGGCGAGATCGTGAACGGTGCGGTGGCCGCCGCCGGGTTCATGATCGAAACCGGCGACAAGCCGGATTTCGTGCTTGATGCGGATCTGACCTTGCAGGATCTGGGCCTGCAAGAAGGCTGGTACTGGCAGCGCGGCACGCTCGAGGTCCGATTAACCGAGGCAAGCACGAATCGCGTGCGCGGCGGTCAGCGCTGGCCAATCAAAACGTCGGCACGCGACAAGGCCAGCAGCCAGAGTCGTGCACTGGACGAAGTCGACAAGCTGCTCAAACAAGACCTGCGCGCCACCATTGTCGGGTTTGCCAGCGCGAAGCCGCAATGATCAACACGACCAGGCAAGTTCGCGCCCGGAACGGAACTCCCTGTTCTGGCCGGTAAGCGGATCGCGGAACTGCACCATCTTGGCAAGCAGTTGCAGCGGCCGGGAGAAATCATCGTCTTGTTCCGCTTGTAGTACAGGATAAACCCGGTCATGGAGGATCGTGAATCCGAGTTCGCTCATGTGTAAACGCAGTTGATGGGTCTTGCCGGTCACAGGATGCAGTTGAAACCGCGCCCGGTTTGCTTTGACCTCCACTAACTGGATGGTGGAGCGGGCATTGGCCACGCCCGGCACGGTTTTCATTTTAAAGCGCGGTTCTCCCCGGACGATTCGGTTTTCGACCACCCATTGGGTTGCTTGCGGAGGATGAATCCACTCGGCGAGCGCATGATAGGTCTTGGTGACTTTCCCATGCATGAAGAGATCATGATACAGGCCGCGGGATTTCCTGTTGATGGAGAAAATCACAACGCCTGCGGTCTCGCGGTCGATGCGGTGCAGCGGCGCCAGATCTTGTATGCCTGAACGGACGCGCAGGCGGTTCAACAAACATTCATTCACAAAACGCCCGCCCGGAATGACCGGCAGAAAATGCGGTTTGCAGGCGACCAGCAGCTCGTCATCCTGAAACAGGATGGTTTCCGCAAATGGAATCACCGGCTCGTTCTCGACCTCCCGGAAATAGAAAATCCGCCGGGACGGGACATACGGCGTCTGCGCGCTGATCGGGATACCGTGTTCATCCAGCAGCTTGCCTGCGCGCAGGCGTTCCGCCCAGCGGCTCCGGGTAATATGCGGAAACGTGTTAACCAGAAAATCCAGTATCGAAGGGTACGGCTTCAGTACGTTCGGCAGCGTCACGACGGAAGGCGTTTTTGAAATGCTCATTTCATTTTTTTCCGGAACAGATAGTTCCATTACCGGCGAATCGTCGGATTTTCTGGTCCAGACTGCCCAAATGGATCAGGCAGCCGACGAAATGGTATCGGAGCCGGTGTTTTAAATCACGCCGGTCTGTTTATGATAGCGGTGTTGGTGGCAAGTGGTTTGTCACGACAATATACAGAGGAGAGATGCCCGTGAACAAAACCATTGCGCGAGTCATACTGACGTGGATCGCCCTCACCCTGGCCGCCTGCCAGTCGCACCCCGAAATGCGCTACACACCGGAAGAATACGCCAAGCTGCGCGGCATCGAACTCGTCACCACTCCGCCGACGCGCCACTATGAACTGGTGGCCACGGTGCAAGGTTTCGGTGGCCGCTACACGACGACCAGCACCATGATCAACAGCATGATCGACGAGGCGCACAAGGCCGGTGCGTTTGCCCTGATTCCCATGGAGTTTGCCGGCGAAGGTCGGCATGCCGACCAGGCCAAGCCCGTGTCCGGGCTGGATCTCTTCGTCTATTCCGAGGGTGATCACACCGTCACCAAGGGTCGCGCCATCCGCTGGGTGGACGACTGACCTCAGCGCAGGCGTTGAGGTCAGCTATTGCACACTGTACCCGCGTGCCTCCAGGCAGGCCTTCATGGCCCGCTGATAGTCGGCGCGTTTACTGGCACGCTGCGAATCCGACAGGTTGCCATTCGGTTGGGTTGGGTCGAAACCGGTTTGATCTGCCGCCCAGCGATGACACTGGTAGCGATCGGTTGCCTGCTGCTGTTCGCTTTGTCCCTTCATCGGGTAGACGAACAGTTGATCCGGCGTCGCCGGCAATTCGCTGACTTCGGATGTCGGCGGCGTTTCGGCCACGACGTAGCCGCGCTCCTCCGGCCGCCAGGTGTAGTACACACCACCGGCGTAGTAGTACGGCAAACCGCCGATCCAGATGGTCGTGTAGAACGACGGCAGAAAGGGCACGACCAGTCCCACGGGGGGCAGAACGACAACGAAGCGACCATTGTATGGCCGATACCAAGCACCGCCGTGAAAGTAATAATTCTGTCCGCGATACGGGATGACACGGTGGTCCGAAGGCAAGGCCGGTACCACATAGCCGCGTGGCGGGTAGTAACGATCATGCCGGTAGCGATTATCCAGCACATAACCCGGTGGATGGTAATTTGGATTATCGCGATACCCGTTGTTGCGGCGATCGTTGTCGCGGCCCGGGTTGTCCCAGCGCGGGTTGTCGCGACCATCATCACCGCCGCGGTCGGCCCAGGCGGGAACGGCCGCGCACACTAGCAACATGGCCAGGAAAATGCTGCTGCTCACTCTGCGATAGATCCTCATGCTTCGATCCTCATGGTCTGCGTGTTCAAGTAGAACTGATGCCGGTCTCAGCGGACCGTGTAGCCGCGCCCCCGAAGACAGGCGGCCATGGCACGGCGATAGCTGCTGGCCTGTTGTTCGATCTGCGCGGCGTGCTGCACGGCACGCTGATCATAGCTTTGCTGTACACGCTCGGCTTGCTCCTGACGCGCCGCGTCGGACGCAGCACCGATCACCGCTCCGGTGATGGCACCGACGGCGGCACCTTCAGCGGTCCTGTTCGGTGGCGATACCACCGCGCCGAGTACGGCGCCGGTCGCGGCACCCACGGCGGTGTCATAACCGGCGGGCGGCATGGGCTTCACCTCCACGCGTTGATGTGGTGCGAGTTGAGTGGAACTCGGATCAAAGCCGGTTTGTTTTGTGGCCCAGAGATAGCACTCATAACGGTCGCGATCCTGTTGTGCCGCCGTCTGGCCATGGGTGGGGTAGAAATAAACCTGTGTGGATGGCGGTGGCGGTGGCGCGCTGACCGGCTCGGCCGCCGGAGCTGTTGTGGTGGCGCAAGCGCCGAGCATGAGGGCAGCGAACACGATGCTGAACCAAGATGTGAATCCTCTGCGCCCGACGTGTCTGAATTCGGGGCGTGTCAGAATTCCTGCTGCCAACATGAGTCCACCTCTGTGTGACCGGTGTCCTATCTATAGACGTTGATTCTGTTCATTTGTTCACAGCCTATCCCAGGCTGCCGCTGACTATGTCACTTGGCCAGTGACACACCCGTGACAATGCAATTCTTATGCTCGATCTGGGTCTGGGTCGGATTGCGAGGCGTTTGGCCGTCAGCGCCACACTTTTCAGGCTACAGTGACAACGCGACGGGGCGAATTGACTTCCAAAATCGTGGTGAGCTACAAAACATGTAGCTCACCACGATCGGTCTTGTGTGCGGGTACGCGTGTGCATCCATGTCACTGGCCGATTCCACGACGCAGCACCTGCGTCCCATTGTTCGGTACAGCGGCTGCTACGGCGATAGAAAAAGATGCACAGTGCATTCTTTTGTACGGCCAGTCATTGCGGTGTGCGCCGCCGCGCGTGCGCGGCGTACGCGCTCAGCCGTCAGCGGATGTGTGGCGAGGAAACCGAGTCGTGCTCCCTTGTTGCTGTCTTCGCCGGCCAGCCGTTCCATAAAGGTCGCGAAGGTCTCCGGCGAGCGACCGTGCTGTTTGAGCAGGGCGAAGGCAAAATCGTCCGCCTCGGATTCGAATTCACGTGAGTACTTCGCCTGGACCAGCAGTGTCGGCACGCCGGCCACCGCCACGCTGAGCGAGGCGGCGTCGGCCGTGACGGTGGCGACCACCAATGCCACCGCCGAGTCCTGCAGCAAGTGGCGCATGGCATGGCGGCGCTCCACGTGTCCGATCTCGTGGGCCAGCACCGCCGCGATTTCATCCAGCGACTTGGCGGCGTGTACCATGGCGTCGGTGATGACGATGGTTCCGCCCGGCAGCGCGAAGGCATTGGCGCCAATGAGTGGCGCGTGGCGGAACGCTAGCCGATACTGCGCGGCCAGCGGCAGGTCTTGATACAGCTCGGCGAAATCCTGGCGGATCAAGAACTGCGTCTGTTCGTCGATCTGTGTCGGTGCGAACCAGGTGTTGCTGTCCAGCCACGTCAGGACCTGCTCGCCCAAGGCGCGCTCGGTGTTGAGGGGAATATGCCGCACCACCCGTTCGGCCACGGCCGGCAGTCCGAAGAAATAGCCGCCCAGCAACAGTGCCGCCAGCAACGCGATACCAGCGATCGCGACCGCCACACGTGCTTCCAGCCAGGCCACCACACCCTCGCCCTGGCTGTCGTGCGGCAGGCGGTCGAGGAACGGGTGATCGGGGCAGAGTAACTGGCCACCATTTGGCAGCGCCACGAAGCGCTCGGCCCGGCCGACCCGCGGCGACACCCGCAGGTCCCGGGCAGGGAAACGCAGGTCGAGCTGTGCACCGATCAGGCGCGCCTCCTGGCCGGTGAACACGAGGGTAGCGCCGCGGCCGACCGGCTGACGACCGTCGAAGTATTGTCCCGACAACGAATGCGTGGCGACGCTCATAGAGAAAGATCCACGTTGAAAAACTCGCCCAACTCCGCACCCGTGGCGCGCACCGCCGCCGAGTCCATCGAGTGAAAGACCGCGAGATCACCGTCCAGAAAAACCTGCATGTGGTCGGCACGGTACTTGAGCGTGCGGATCACCGCCCAGGGTGTGAGCAGCCCCACACTGGCAACGATCGCCAGTGCATTGCCGAGATACAACCCGGCCAGGCCGCGTGCCGTAAGCCTGGACTTGAAGCGCAGTGGTCCGAGTCGTGTGTGGTTCCAGACCAGATTGCTGTTGTGTGCCTGTAAATAGGCGTATGCCAGTACATAGCCGACATACCCCGGGATCGCCGGCAGGATAAACGAGTACGAGGACACTTTGATATGGCTGAACAACGCGGCCACCAGCCCAGCAGTCAGCGCAGCGAACAGCATTACGACCAGCCCGGCCATGAAATAGACCCGGAAGAACTGCCGGCCGGTGGCGGACAGTGCGCCGTTCTCGCCGCCGAAGGCCGAGTGCGTGATGAGGAAGTGTTTAAGCCGACGCATCCACCACGGAAACAGCAGGCCGAAGACGGCGTACACCCCGGCGCCGATCGGCATGTTCCCCCACCATCCGAAGATCGTACCGGCCACCAGCAGCGGAATGAGGCCCAGCCAGTAAAGCGCGATCACTGCATCGCGGTAGCGGCCGTCGAAGCCGAAAGTCATGTTGCGATAGGCGGAATAACGTGCCGTGAACGCCGCCGAGCGCACAATCACCCAGGGCGCGAGCAGCACGCCGGCTGTCAAGACGTAGGGCAGCAGTGCGGTCAGAAAATGGCTCGAGCCGTAGTACAACAGGAACAACGCCGCCGCCATCAGGCGGCCTTTGAGAATCGGCAGCGGCTGGCCAAGGTACTGGAAGGGCGTGTGATCGAGCGTGGTGTGCGCATAGAAGTAGCGCTTCTTGCGCACCTTTGCCCAGGCGGAGAAGATGCCGAGGGTCAAGAGTGTCAGGCACAGGTTCACCGCCCACACTCGGAAGTATTCGCGCGCGTTGCCGCGAAATTGCAGATCCAACTCGCGTTCTGGCACCAGTGCTTCCGGCTTGGCTTCCGTGTGCAATACCGGCTCGCTCATGTTTCACACTAACAGGGCATTGGCGTAAGGCTAGCACGGGCTGGTGTTGTCTGGTAACGCCCGGATCCCCGTAACCGCCAGCGGGTGTTGTTGGTCGGCAGGTTTTACCACAGCCGGTTCAACGTGTTGCTTCTCGCAAGCGGACACGGCTTGCGCCCGAACCCAACCCCCACTAACGTGCGCATTCGTATGGACGATCACGCCATCAAAATCCTCCGCAGTGTTTTCGGCTACGAGCAGTTCCGCGCGCCGCAGGCGGAGGTGATTGACACGCTGCTGCGCGGCGGCGACGCGCTGGTACTCATGCCCACCGGCGGCGGCAAGTCGCTGTGCTTTCAGATTCCCGCCATTGCCCGCCCCGGCACCGGTATTGTCATCTCGCCGCTGATCGCGCTCATGCAGGACCAGGTGGCGGCGCTCAAGCAGGCCGGGGTGCGCGCCGCCTTCCTCAACTCCACGCTCACTGCCGATGCGGCGCGCGCCATCGAACAGCAGTTGCTGCGCGGCGAACTCGATTTGCTCTATATCTCTCCCGAGCGTCTGATGCTGGAGCGCACGCTCGAGCTGCTGGCGCGCGCCGAGCTCGCGCTGTTCGCCATCGACGAGGCACATTGCGTGTCGCAATGGGGCCACGACTTCCGCCCCGAGTACATGCAGCTGTCGGTGTTGCACGAGCGCTTCCCCGGTATTCCGCGCATTGCGCTTACCGCCACGGCGGATGAGCCGACGCGGCGTGAAATTATCGCGCGCTTGGGCTTAAGCCACGCACGTGTGTTCATCAGCGGTTTCGACCGTCCCAATATCCGCTACCGCATTGCGCAGGGCGGTGGCAGCGCGCGCGAGCAGTTGCTGGGCTTCCTGCGCAGCGAGCACGCCGGCGATGCCGGCATTGTTTACTGTTTGTCGCGCAAGCGGGTGGAGGAGATTGCCGATTATCTCGCCCGTCAGGGCCTCGCGGCGCTGCCTTACCATGCCGGGCTCACGGCCGAGGCGCGCGAACGCCACCAGTCGCGTTTTCTCAACGAAGAAGGCGTGATCATCGTCGCCACCATCGCCTTCGGCATGGGCATCGACAAGCCGAACGTGCGCTTCGTGGCGCATCTGAACCTGCCGAAGAGCATCGAGGCCTACTATCAGGAAACCGGGCGCGCCGGGCGCGACGGCCTGCCGGCCGACGCGTGGATGATCTATGGCCTGCAGGATGTCATCACGCTGCGCCAGATGCTGGAGAGTTCCGATTCCGATGACGCGCGCAAACGCGTCGAGCGCCACAAACTCGATGCCATGCTGGGTCTGTGCGAGCTCACCACCTGTCGTCGCCAGGCGCTGCTCGCCTACTTCGATGATCCGATGCCTGAACCCTGCGGCAACTGCGACACCTGTCTGGAGCCACCACAAACCTGGGATGCCACCGAGTCCGCGCAAAAGGCGCTCTCCTGCGTGCACCGCACCGGACAACGGTTTGGCGTGAACTACCTGGTCGACGTGCTAATGGGCAAGGACGATGAGCGTATCCAGCGCTTCGGCCACCACCAACTCACCACCTTCGGCATCGGCAAGGACCAGAGCCAACAGGAATGGCGCGGCATCTTCCGCCAGCTCATTGCCCGCGGCCTGCTGGCCGTTGACCTCGAAGGGCATGGCGCCCTGAAACTCACCGACGCCTGCCGAGCGGTGCTGCGCGGCGAGCAACGCCTGATGCTGCGCCGTGAGGCAAAGAAATCCGCTTCCGCCAGGGGAGCGGGCAGTGCCAAGACAACACGTGCTGCGCGCACCGCCTTTACCCGCGCCAGCGACCAACGCTTGTGGGAAGATTTGCGGCAGCGCCGCCTGCAGCTCGCCAAGGCACAAGGTGTGCCACCCTATGTGGTTTTTCATGATGCCACCCTGGCAGCCATGGTCGAGCGTCGGCCGCAGACCTTGAACGAGCTCGCACAGATCTCGGGAGTCGGGGAGCGCAAGCTGGTGGCGTATGGCGAGGATTTCATTGCCGTCATCCGTACGGGCGCTGACGAAGAAGCAATTACCGAAACTGAGTGAGCATAGCTCTCGTTGGTCCGTGCATAACCTGATCCGCGTTGCAACGCGACGCGAATCGCGTGTGACGACCGTGGGACAGTGGCCCTAGTTAGCGTATGGTGGTTCGCGATCACCGGCGGTGTCACGGTTGACCCGTGCGCTGCATCGCGCGACAGTAGCCGGGTGTTCGTCGTTCAAACGGTGCGCAAGGTTTCGGCGGTCGCGGCGAGATTGCAAAATTCCTTTCGGTTGCAGGCGCGGTCATTGCTGTCCTCTAGACTAAACGGGTAGCGAATTTATGAAACTCGGACTCATCGGCTTGGGGCGCATGGGCGCCAACATGGCACGGCGGCTACACAAGGGCGGTATCGAGGTCAGTGCCTGGAACCGCAATGCCGAAATGACCGACCGGCTCGCGGCCAAGACCGGCCTCAGCGCCGCCGCCAGTCTCGAGGCGCTGGTAGCCGCATTGCCGGCGCCGGAGGGTGTGGAGCAGGGCATCCCGACCCTGGTCATGAGCCTAGCACTCACGATGCGCAAGGGATTTGGCGGTCACGGGGTCCAACAAGAAAAAGGCTGAACGATGACCGAACCCGGGCCCTGCTATTTCGTTATCTTCGGTGCTACCGGTAACCTCGCCAGTAGCAAACTGTTGCCGGCGCTCTACGAGCTGGAGGTCGCCAATCTGTTGCAAGCCGACCTGCGCTTCGTCGCGTTTTCGCGTCGCGCATGGACCCGGGAAAATTGGCTCGCGCATCTGCATCTCAGCCTCAACCAGCATCTCGGCAAGGATTGCGAGGCGGCGGTCTTCGAACGCTTCGCGCAGCGATTCGATTACCTGGCCGGCGATCTGGCCGACCCACAGGCCTACCAGCGGCTGCTGGACGAGGTCAGCAAGCCACGCCTCGGTACCTGCGAGAACATCGTATTTTATCTCGCCATCAAGCCGTCTGAGTTCCTCACGGTGATCGAACAGCTTGACCGCATTGGCCTCAGCCACGTGCATGGCCGGCACCGTATCGTGGTGGAAAAGCCGTTCGGCGAAGACATCGAGAGTGCCCGCGCGTTGAATGCGCGTCTGCACCAGCACTTCGACGAGGAGCAGATCTACCGCATCGACCATTACCTCGGCAAGGAGACGGTGCAGAACCTGCTGGTGTTCCGTTTTGCCAACACCATGATCGAGCCGATCTGGAACCGCAATTACATCGATCATGTGCAGATCACTGTGGCCGAGTCCACGGGTGTGGGCAACCGCGCCGGTTACTACGATGGCGCCGGTGCGCTGCGCGACATGCTGCAAAACCATCTGATGCAGCTACTCACACTGGTGGCGATGGAGCCGCCGGCGACGCTCGACGCCGATGCAATGCACGACGAGAAGGTCAAGGTGCTGCGCTCGATTCGCCCGATCGCCCCGCAGGCGGTCGCGAGCCAGGCCTACCGCGCACAGTACGCCGCTGGGCGCGTCGCCGGCCAGGCGGCGCGCGGCTATCTGGAGGAGGACGGGGTGGCCAAGGGCTCGGTGGCGGAGACCTATGTGGCCGCGCGCTTCTTCATCGACAATTGGCGCTGGCGCGACGTGCCGTTTTATCTGCGCACCGGCAAGCGCCTGGCCGAGAACATGTCGCTGATCGCGATCCGTTTTCGGCATCCGCCCCAGCTGCTGTTCCACGACACCGCCGCGGCGCATATCGACCCGAACTGGGTACTGTTGGCACTGCAACCGACCGAGTGCATGCACATCGAGTTGCACGCCAAGGAGCCGGGGCTCGGCATGAACACGCGCATTGTGCGGCTCAATGCCTCCTATCGTCCGACTGAGGCGACCACCATGGAGGCCTACAAGACCTTGCTGCTGGACGTGATCGAGGGCGACCGCAGTCTGTTTCTGCGCTTCGATGAGGTCGAGTGGGCGTGGCGGGTGGTCGATCCAATTCTGCGCGAGTGGGCACGCAACCGCGATTTCATCACCACCTATCCGGCCGGTACCTGGGGGCCACGCGAGGCGAGCCGCCTGTTCGAGCGCGAAGACCAGTTCTGGCGCAATGAGATCTAGAACGCGCCGGGTATCTGCCCGGTCCGACAGTCCATGACGACCCAGACGGTGCATTGGCAGCCGCTACCCGATGTGACGGCATTGAGCCAGGCAGCCGTGGCTGTCGTTCTCGACACGGCGCGCGCCGCCATCGCGGCACGCGGTGCATTTTGTATCGTGCTCGCGGGCGGAACGACACCGGAGGCCATCTATGCGCAGCTCGCCGCGCGTCAGTCCGATTGGGGCAAGTGGCAGGTGTACTTCAGCGACGAGCGTTGCCTGCCGGCGGGCGATGCACAGCGCAATGACAGCATGGCGCGCCGCGCCTGGCTCGATCGTGTGCCGATCCCGCCGTTGAATGTGCACCCCATCCCCGCCGAACTCGGTCCGGAGACGGCGGCCCGGCGTTATGCCGAGACGCTCGCGGGCATTGGCGACTTTGATCTGGTGTTGCTGGGCCTGGGTGAAGACGGCCACACCGCCAGTCTGTTCCCCGGGCAGCCGCTCGGCGCGTCGTCCGACAGCGCCGCTGTCCTGGCCGTGCACACCGCGCCCAAGCCGCCGGCCGCGCGCGTCTCCTTAAGCGCGGCGCGCCTGAGTCGCGCGCGCCGGGTGCTGTTTCTCGTGACCGGTGCCGGCAAGCGTGCAGCACTGGCGGCATGGCGCCAAGGGCAGGAATTGCCGGCACGTCACATTGTGCCGCCGGGTGGGGTGGAGGTGCTGTTCGACGCGGCTGCCGGCCACTGACGGTCACCCCGGGCAGTGCCTGTCTTCAGACATCCGCGCTGACCGGGGTGACTTGCATGTTCACGACCGCAGTCGTACCACGCCGATCAGTCGCAGCGCCCATTTTTCGAAAATGGGCTCGGAGACGCCGCGCCGCATCTTGCGCAGGAAATATTTCTCGAACGCGATCTTGGACCAGTGCACCCACTTGCCGGTTTTGAACCAGGTCACGTTGCGCGGCGGAATCTGTGGCAGGGCGATAAACGCGGCACCGGTGTCGCCCAGGTCGGCCAGACAGAACGCGTTCCAAGAGGCCTTTGCGGTCACGGCGTAGCCGGTGAGTTCCGCGTGGATATTGCGCACGATGGCCGTGACCATCGATTCGATCATGTAGCCGGTCTTCGGCGCACCGGTAGGCACCGGGGTCACCTCGACTGGCGGAATGGCGATACACACCCCGGCCGAGTAGATATTCGGATACTTGGGGCTACGCTGGTGTTGGTCCACGATCACAAAGCCACGCGGATTGCACAGACCCTCGACCTTGGCGACCGCGTCCACGCCCTTGAACCCCGGCAGCAGCATCGAGTGTTTGAATTCCAGCTGGTGTTGCTTGGCCACCGCGCCCTTGTCGTCGTGTTCATCGATGTGCATCTTGCCCGGCTCGACTTTCATCACTTTGGCGTTGGTGATCCACTTGATGTGGCGGTTGCGAAACTCGTGTTCCAGCAGGCCGCGCGAATCGCCGACGCCACCCAGGCCGAGATGGCCGATATACGGCTCACTGGTTACGAAGGTGATGGGCACCTTGTCGCGTATATGATGCCGGCGCAAGGCGGTGTCGAGGATCGCGGCGTATTCGTAGGCCGGACCGAAGCAGCTGGCAAACTGGACGGCGCCGATGATGGCGTGGCCCGGGTTCTGGAGCAGCTTCTGGAAATCGGCGTGTGTCTTTTCGGCATGATCGACCGTGCAAACCGACTGGGTGTGACCGCTCTCCGGGCCACTGCCTTCGACTTCTTCAAAGGCCAGTCGTGGACCGGTGGTGATGACGAGGTAATCGTAGGTCACATCCTTCCCGTCGGCGAGGATCAACTTTTTGCCAGCGGCATCGATTTTGTCGACCCGTTGCTGGATAAACTCGATGCCATGGCGTTCCAGCAACGGGCGCAGCGGCAAGGTGATTTTATCGCGCGTGCGCCAACCCACCGCGAGCCACGGGTTGGACGGCACGAACTGAAAATAATCATTGCTGTTGATGACGGTGATCTTGTGTTCTTTGCTGAGCGCCTCGCGCAACTCGTAGGCAGCCGGCAGGCCACCAATGCCGGCACCCAGCACGATGATGTGAGCCATTTTCTTCTCCTCGGGCAGACTGATAAATCTTCTAGAGCGGTTTGTTTAAATAAATCGCAGGGAATTTTGGCACGACCTGAGCAGACTGACCTTGATCTGGATCAGTTGCTCGGCCCAAGCGGCAAGTCGAGATTCTCTGGTGCCGCCTGTTTGGCCTTGCCGTTTATCCCGCCGATACCGCTGGCAGGATCCCATCACGGGCGATTCTCGTCAAATTCAAGACGTACTGCCAAACCACCCAGTTGGCTGGTTTGCAGGGTCATCTGCCCACGATACAGGGTCACGGTATCCTGCACCATGGCGAGTCCGAGGCCATGGCCCGGGACAACGGTATCGGCACGCTCACCGCGCTCGAGGACGCGCGCTTTCAGTGCGTCCGGAATACCCGGACCGTCATCCTCGATGGTGATTTCCAATACCGGGCGCAGGGAGCCGGGTAGCGACCGTCGCTGCAGACGCACTCGTATCTGCCGGCGACACCACTTGAAGGCGTTATCCAGCAGGTTGCCGAGCATCTCGGTCAGGTCACCGACATCCCCGTGGAAAGTCACCGCCGCATCCGCCTCCAGAGTGATCTGTACGTGTTTGTCTGCGTACACCTTGGTGAGCGCCGCCACAATCCCCTCGGCAACCGGTTTGATGGCGACTGGTGCGGCGAGCGGCGTGCGTCCGGACGTGGCCGCGCGTTGCAGCTGGTATTCAATCAGACGCGTCATGCCAGCGAGTTGCTCGCGCGCCGTGGCGCGCAGCGCCGCCGCGTTCACGTCACTGTCCACCGCACCGCGTAATACGGCGAGCGGCGTCTTCAGGCTGTGTGCCAGATTCCCGAGCGCATCACGATAGCGTTTGAGATGCGACTGGGCATTTTCCAGCAGACCGTTCAAATTGTCGGTCAGATTGCGCAGTTCGCGCGGATAGTTGCCACTCAGACGTTGCGCGAGCCCAGTCTCGATGGCACGTAATTCTTCGGCCACACGCCGCAAGGGTGCGAGACTCCAACGCAGGATCGCGCCCTGCACCAGCAGGAGCAACAGCGCCGCCGCACCCAGCCAGCCCCAGAGACTGCGGCGGAAGTGGCGCAGCTCGGCGTCGAGGCCCGCGAGACTCTCCGCGACCCGGTAGGTATAGCGCTGATCGGCGTTGCCACCAGTCTCCCAACTGACGCTGAATGCGAGGCTCAAGAACGGCCGCTGGTCGTCGACCGTGAGCTGATTGAAAGCGCGTTGCCCGACGGCCGGGGGCGGGGCGAACGGGAGGCGCACGCCGAGCAGCGACTTCGAACGCCACACCGGCGCGCCGCGCGCGTCCACCACCTCGGCGTACAGCCCGGAGCCGATCAAGGAGAAGCGTGGGTCGGGAAGTTCCGCCGGCAACTGTAATTGACCACGCGCGTCGAGATCGGAGGCAGCGAGCAGCGCGTACACATGACCCTGCAGGCGGTCACGCAGCGCGGTCTCGGCGCTGGCGCGAAAGGCGTTGTCCAACACCAGACCGGTCATGCCGAGAAACGCAGCCAGCACCACGCTGCTCGCGAGCAGCAGGCGCGTGTTGAGCGAAAGCGTCACGCCTCGCCGCACTCGAGCGCGAAGCGATAGCCGCGCCCACGCAGGGTCTCGACCGGCTGGTAACGGTTGTCCGGGTCGAGTTTTCGCCGCAACCGGCCGATGAACACTTCGATGACATTGCTGTCGCGGTCGAAGTCCTGATCGTACACGTGTTCGGTGAGCTCGGTTTTGGAGATCACCTGGCCGCGATGGAGCATCAGGTATTCGAGCACCTTGTACTCGTACGCGGTGAGATCCAGCGGCTGGCCATTCACCTGCACGGTGCGAGCGCCGGTGTCGAGGGCGATCGGTCCGCAACGCAGCAGCGCCTGCGCCACGCCGGCGGCGCGCCGCAGCAAGGCATTGATGCGTGCATGCAGTTCTTCGGCCTGAAACGGTTTGGTGAGGTAGTCGTCGGCGCCGGCGTTGAGTCCTTCCACCTTGTCCTGCCAGCGGTCGCGCGCGGTGAGGATCAGGATCGGAAAGCCCCGCCCGCCCGCACGCCAGCGGCGAATGACCTCGATGCCGGACAGTTTGGGCAGACCCAGATCGACCACGGCCAGGTCAAAGGGATTCTCGCGGCCGAGATAGAAGCCGCTTTCGCCGTCCGCGGCACTGTCCACGGCATATCCGACCTTGCGCAGCTGCGCTTCGAGCTGCGCGCGCAACTGGGCCTCGTCTTCCACCACCAGAATGCGCACCGGGCGTGATCCCTCAGCGGCTTCCGGTTTGCGCGTCGATCACGATAACGCGCACCTGTCCGGCGGGCGTCAGCAGCTTGATGCGGTGCACCATCCGGCCGTCCTGGTTGATGGTGTCGGCCGACAGCACGCGCCCGCCGGTCTCGCGTTGCACCTGCTGCACCGCTTCATTCAGGCTGACCGCTTGCCCGCTGCGCTGGGCAACGAGATCACCTGCACCCCAGGCGAAGCTGACCGTCGGCAGGCCGCTTGTCAGCGCCGCGCTGACGATCAGCCAGTATGCAAAAAAACGTTTCGACATGCAGAACCCGGACTGGTGCGTTGCCCCGAAGCATAACCAAGAAGAATCACCGGCGCGAGGGCGCCTTGCCTGCCGACAATCTCTGCCGGCGGCGCCACCCGCGCGCTGCGGGGTCCGTGTCCGGAACCCGGTCGAGCCGCATCAGTGGTGATACCGCTCGATCGGAGCCTCATGGAGACGCTGGTTCACGACAATGACCGGAAATGCCGGCAGTGTCAGGATAATGCCGGCTCGGTAGCCGAGGTCGTGATGATCATAGCCATAGCGATCGTCATAGTCGTGGTGATCGCGATGGTCATAGTGGCGATACTGGTAATGGTGCCAGCGCTGTTCCGGGCGGTCATGGCGATAGCCGTGATCGTAATCACCATGTTCCCATTCCGAAGCAAATGCCGCCGGCGCCACGGGCAGGACGGCGATCAGTAGCGCAACCGTGACAGTCTTAAGTTTATTCATGGAGCAGTCCCCTTATCGATAGAGAGCCGGCTGGCGCCGGGGTTGCCGTTATTGGCAAACAGAGATTAGCCAAGGCATCCTGAATGCAGGCTGAACGGGGTGCGGCGGGAAAGTGCGCGGGATGACGGCATATTGTTTGAGGAACACCGGCCGATGGCAACCGACAAGTTGGATCGACCCTGGAGTCCTGGACGAATGCTTGGGGATAGCGCGTTGCACCGATAGGCAACCGAAGGCTTGTGCGGTAATATCGCCGAGACTAGCGCCACCAGTCTCGAACCATCTGACAGCGGAGGTTGCTCAAAATGAAAGCCACTTTGACCGTGACAACATTGTCCGGAACGTTTCGATCCAGGCAGGCCGGACTGTCCAGACCGTTGCTCCTGCTCGGCACACTGTGCCTCGCCACACCGCTGTCCAGCATGGCCGCCATGGTTTATGGGAACGTGGCCAATTGCACCGGGAGTATCCAAATCACGGGTGGCGGTCAAACCGCCACGGTACCCATCCAGCCGAACGGCACCTATCAGGTCGTTGTTCCGCCGGGCACCTATCAGGCAACGTGTATCAGCAACAAACGGAGCCGGTCGATCCGCAGTGACAACAGTCCGATCAAGCAGGACCTGATTTTCTAGGCGGGACAGCAAGCGAGGCAGGCATGGCCAAGGACAAAGTCGCTGCCGGAGATTCCGTGCCGGAGAGCCGGTTCTCCAGGGTCATGAAAGTGACCGATGTGATTTTGAAGCTGACACCGGCCCTGGCGACCGGTCTCGCCGCCTGGATTGCCTATGATTTTCAGTCACGCTCCGCGGGCATCAGCCTGCTCAATCAGCGCGAACAGGCCGAGACGCAATTGCGTGCCTCCATGTTCAACAACCTGATCGGCCCGATCGCCGGACCCGCCAAGGACACTCCCATCAAGGCGGATCAGGAGCGTGTTCTGGTCGAACTGCTGATGCTCAATTTTCACGAGCATGTGGAATTCAAGCCGCTGTTGTTGCATGCCGACCGGCGGCTGGCGGCCGAGCTTTCACCGAAGGAGGCCAGGAGCGGCCGCGATTCGCTGCAATCCGCTGTGCGTCGTGTTCGCGACCGCCAACTGGCCGTGCTCCAAAACGACTGTACGGTAGACATGCAGAATCGCTGTGAAAAGAGTGTGGTTCGCTTCTGCGATTACAATCCGGTCAGGGGCGTGTCGAAGAAAGAGCCCTGGATGGATGTGGGCGTAGACCAATACCAGGTGATCAACGGCTTTGGCGGCCAACCGCAGAGGGCCAGCTCACCGGACGGAAAGTACCTGCTTCTGGTGGCGGCGGAGAAGGCCTACTGGAATGATCAATCCTTTGACATCAGTGTCGGTTGGGGCACCGATACCGATTACAAATTCACCAAGTTCAATCTTACCCCCTATGATCTGCCGTTTACGGACAACACCATTCTGGACTCGGAGCATCGTTTTGCATTAGTCATCGGCGACACCAATACGGACACGAAATGTAGTTTCCCGGATAAGCCGGTGTTCGCTAAACCGAAGAACATTAATGAAGTGCCCTGCCAAACCCTGGACCTCTGGGTCACGTGGTTCCCGCCACACTATGTCCTGCCGCAAGAACGGCCGGTCAATTTTCAGGAAATCCGCAATATTCTTAATCTGGATACCGCGTCCAAGGAGCAGCGCGCTGCGGCGCGCCCGTGACGGTCGAGCGTCAGCCAATGAGCCCCTAAGCCATGCCTGGATTCATATTACGTCTACTCATCGGTGCGCTCGGGCTGTGGCTGGCATCGGAACTGGTGCCCGGCATCGAAGTGAAGGGCGTGTGGACCTTATTTGGCGCCGCGCTGTTGCTGGGTATCGTCAACGCTGTGGTGCGGCCGCTGCTGGTGATCCTCACCCTGCCCATTACCGTGTTGACGCTGGGATTATTCCTGCTGGTCATCAACGCGGCCACGCTTGGACTGGTGGCCTGGATGCTCGACGATTTTACCATCGCCGGTTTCTGGCCGGCGGTGTTCGGCGCCATCGTCGTGAGCCTGACCGGCTGGCTGGCCTCCTACTTCATCGGGCCGCGCGGACGGATCGAAGTCATTGTCGTGCAGCACCGGCGTTAACGCATTACCATTGAACCGCTGAACGTTCGAGTAACAACAAGCCGCGTCACAGTAGGGCACTGAATTGTTTTCCTTGAGCGACCGTGTCGAACACCCGCCCACCGCCACCAACAGAATTACCACCCGTGACTGCTGAAAAGGCCACTCGCCGCTGGTTGCGGCGCGCGGGCGAAACCGCGGTGGTGCTGTTGTTGATACTGGGCGTGCGTGCCTGGCAACAGCGCGGTGTTGCCAGCGGCCCGGCCCCGGCGCTGGCCGGATCCCTGCTTGACGGAAAACCGGTCGCGCTCAATGCGCTGGCCGGCCAGCCGGTGCTGGTGCATTTCTGGGCCACGTGGTGCCCGATCTGTCGTGCCGAACAGGGCAGCATCGATGACCTGGCGCGCACTATCCCGGTCATCACCGTGGCCATGCAAAGCGGCGACCGCAATGCGGTCGCTCACTATTTGCGCAACGAGGCCTTGGGTTTCCCGGTGCTCAACGACCCCGACGCGGCGATCGCCAGGCAGTGGGGCGTACGCGCTGTCCCGACGAGCTTCATAGTCGATGGCGCCGGCCAGATTCGCTACGTGGAAGTCGGTTACACCACCGGTGTCGGTCTGCGGCTGCGCTGGTGGCTGGCCGGCTTGTGATGGAAGGCAGTGTAGAGAAATTCGCGTTTGACATGAAAACCGCTCCAACACCCATTCTTATCGAGGAGCTTGTCGTCGGGGAGGGACCGCAAGCCAGCGGCCCCGGCCAGTTTGTCACGGTGCACTACACCGGTTGGCTGGAAGATGGCAGCGAATTCGATTCCAGCCGGCGCGGCGAACCGTTCAGTTTTCCGCTGGGTGTGGGCTATGTCATTCCCGGCTGGGATCAGGGACTCGTGGGCATGCGCGTGGGCGGCAAACGTCGGCTCACGATTCCATCCGAGTTGGGTTATGGCGCGCGGCGGTGCCGGCACGGCGATTCCACCGAATGCCACGCTGGTGTTCGAGATCGAATTACTCGAGATCAGCGAGTAGCCGACGCCGGAGTCGATCATTTCCTCATCAAGGACGATGCGTGTTCGTCGCTGCCGGCTTGATCAAGGGTTCGCGCAGGCGCGCGAATTGTCGGGGCGCGACATATTGCAGGACTTCCTTGCCCTGACTGTCGAGGATCAGATCCAATCCCTTCTCCGGATAAAGAAAGTGTTCAACCCGTTCATCCACTCGGATGCGTTCGTGTGGTGTGCCAAAGCGCTTGAGGACGGTTTCGGCATCGAGGCTGACAGCGGGAATGAAGGTGATGCCGGCGATCGGTGCCTGCCAGGCGAGTGCCAGGTCGTCGCGCTGCAGGATGTATTGGCGCGTGCTGCTGTCCATGTAGGCGACTTTGACGGCGCGCTGCCGTAGCCGCGTCACCGTTTCCTTGTCCAGGTCCGCGACCAGAATCAGCTTGCCCGTGAAGACGCCGACCGTGACGTTGTTGTAGTACGCCTCCAGGGAGCCCGGTTCTCCGGGCGCGGCGATCACGGCGATTTCCATGTCCGGGCCGAAGCGTGCGCGTGCATCAGCGAAGCGGCTGTGCTCGAGCACGAGACCGAATACTTCTGAAGTGCCGTCCGCCAAGGTTTTGATCTGCCACGGAAGCCCTCCGCTTGCCGGAGCCACGGGCTGATCGCGTGAGCGAAGCAGCGCACTCAGCACGATCACCGCGACCACTAGGGCCAGAAAGGCGAGCGATTTTTTCACGGCGTATCCTTGGCGCAAATCTTGGTGAAAGTCAGGAGCAAGCCTAGCACGCTCGCGGCGCGGTGTTGATCCGCGAACACGGGTGGCTGGACGAGGCCGTGTTGCTGGCCGGCCTGCTTTTGGTGTGTCCGCGTCATCTGCTACAGTTGGTCCATGACGACGCGCAAAGCGCAGCTGACGATGAGCAAAGAACCCCGAGTTCAAGCCGCAGCCGAGTCTGCGGCGGTTTGTGGCGTGGGCGGGCAGGGTCTGAAGTGCGCCGTGGTCTCCTGGCTGGCGCCGCTGGTGGCGGTGGTGGTGTTGATCGTCGGGCTGCGTTACCCGGTGGTGAGTGTGTTTAACATCATCTTTGTCGCGTTCGGCGTTACGGCGCTGGCGCGGTCCGTGGCGCACATCCGCAGGTTTGGCAGTTGCGGCCTCGGCGGGCATGTGATCGTGGGCGTGGTGTTGAATCTCGCCATCGTTACCCTGGTGGCGATCTACATCTTCACCAGTTTTGACCCCATCCATATTCGCCACTGATACCCCACCCGCCGCGCAGGCTTATGGGTTGTATTGTTGTATTAATGCCACTGCCGTGACCAAACCGGTCAGTACTGACCGCGTGCGACGCGCACTGTTGCCCGTTCTGACCAAGCCCTTTATGCTAACTCTTTGATTCTGCGTGCTGTGCCGCTCGGCATGGCGTGTGCAATAGCACAGGCATCAAGGGGTGTGACGCTGTTCGCATATCATTGCCCCGGGCGGCGAGGGATTTGCTGTTCATTCCCAAAACCAATTCGAGAGAAGGTTTCAACATGAAGAAGCTCGTTACGCTGTTCGGAATCATCCTGCTGTTCACATCGGTCGGTGCGCGCGCCAGCGACGACGACTTCCCGCATCGTGCCAAGTTCAAGAATGTGCCGATCATGGCGCCCGAGACGCTGCACCAGCAGCTGGACAAGGTTATTCTGGTTGACGTGCGCTCGCGTTACGAATTCCAGACCCTGCATATCAAGGGTGCGCTGCACATCGTGCTCAGCAAGGAAAAGCTGCCAGCCGCGGCCAAGGAGCTGCGCGAGAAATCAAGCATGCCGATTGTGTTCTACTGCAACGGCCACAGCTGTAAGAAGTCGTATGAGGCCGCCGATCTTGCCATCAACGCAGGTGTGACCAACGTCTACGCCTACGATTCCGGCCTCGATACCTGGACCAAACAGTACCCGGCCCAGAGCGTGCTGCTTGGCAAGAGCCCGATGCTTCCAGGTGACCTCATCAGCAGCGACGAATTCAAGAAGCACCTTATCAGCGCCGAGGAGTTCGAAACGCGTCTGGAAAAGGGTGCCGTCGTGCTGGATGTCCGCGATCTGCGCCAGCGCGACGTGGTGCTGTTCCCGATGCGTGAACTGCGCGCCCCGCTTGACGATTCGAAGAAGATCGCCGATGCCGTGGCCGAGGCCAAGAAAACCAAGAAGCCCCTGCTGGTGTATGACAAGGTCGGCCATCAGATCCGCTGGTTCCAGTATTATCTGGAGCAGCAGGGCGTGAAGGAATACTACTTTCTCAAAGGCGGATCCGAGGGCTACTACGAGGCCAAGTTCGGGAAGCCGAACTTCAAGGTCCCGGAACAGGGCTAGTCAGCGACGCACACGCTGGCCGGACCAACGGGTCGCCCAATCGGGCGACCCGTTTCTTATTTCAGCGCGCTGACCGGCGCGTAGCCGCGGGCACCCGGGTGCAGTGGTCGTGCTGCGGATGACCCCGCATCAGCCGAGCGGGTTTTCCCTGAACAGAGACTGGGTGCGTTCGACTTCGGCGCGGTTATCCAGCAGGGCGCGCACACAGTCGGCATCGAGCTTTTCGCCGGCCAGACGCTGCAGCATGGCGAACGCCTCGTCGTTGGTCCAGGCGTCCTTGTACGGGCGCCGGCTGGTCAGGGCGTCGAACACGTCGGCGACCGCGACGATGCGCGCCTCCAGGGGGATGTCCTGGCCCTGGAGTCCCTGCGGGTAGCCCTGGCCATTGATGGCCTCGTGATGGTATTCGGCAATATTGCGCAGGATGTTCACGTGTTGAATACCGTCCAGTCCGAAATTCGCCAGCAGGTCGTCGATGATTTCGCGTCCCTTGCGTGCGTGCGAGTGCATGACCTCGGTTTCCTGTGCGGTCAGCGCGCCGCGCTTCAGCAGGATGTGGTCGGGAATGCCGATCTTGCCGATATCGTGCAATGGCGAGTACATGAACACATGCTCGATGTAGTCGTCGTCCAGCCGATGGTCGGTCGCCAGGGTGCGCGCAATCAAACGCGCGTAGCGCGACATGCGATCGAGGTGGCTGCCGGTCTCCGGGTCGCGCAGGTGGGTGAGGTGCGCGGTGGTGGCGACGGCCGCAATCAGCGTGCGCATCGACGCGAGCTCGCTGATCACCATGAGTGAGATCATGTGGCCGAACACATCGAGCTCGTTCAGCGCGCTGTCGGTGAAGACGTCCTTCTGATACGAATTGAAGAAGATGAAGCCGAAGAACACACCGTTCGAAAACATCGGCATGGTGTAACTGGCGACATACCCCTGCCGGCCGATGCGCTGGGTGTGCTCGTGTTGGCCATCCTCAAAGGTCAGCAGGTTGTTGACGACGCGCGGTCGGCCGTCTTTGAGGATGTTCGCGAGCGACGGCGCCTCGTGCAGCGACGCCTGATAATGCGGCAGTGGATCGTCCGCGCCACTGCTGTGCAGGTAGGTTTTGAGCAGCGCGGTCTTCGGGTCGTAGAGCGCGATCGCAATGCGCGCGATGAACGGCAAATGAACCTGCAAGACCCGGTGTATCTGCGCCAGTTTGTCGCGCAAGGGGATGTTGCGGTTCAGTGATTCGAGCGTGTCTTGATAGTCGGCCATGCAGGTTTCATCCGTGTCGTCCCGCGGTGCGTCCGGCGACCCCGTCCGTCCGCACGCGCCCCGCCTTGCAGTATGGTCGAGAAATTGCCATTTTTCATCCGGCCGCACAGGCGTGCAATACTCAATGCATGTGGCAAGTCATTTTCCGTCGGGGCCCACCACAACCGTGCGCCAAGCGTCAGACCATTCAAGGCGCGACTTCGTCCTTGCGGCGCAGTGCTAGGTTGGGCGGAACGCTGTAGGTGAAGCCCAACGGCGATAGTTTGATGTTGGTGACGACCGTTGTGTGGCGACGGCGAGTCGTGAATTGTTGGGCTTCGCAAGCTCAGCCCAACCTACCGAGCTGCCGAGAGGATGCAGAAGGCAGCACCCTTATTTCGTCGAGGAGATGGTGAAGCGCCGCTTCGATCGCAAATCGGCGCGGGTGGCGGTAACGCTCAGGTTCCGGTCACGTCGCGCCGCAGCCCGAGCGGGTCGGTGGGATCGATGCCTGGCTGAAACGGCAGCTTGCGGTCGTGGTTGGTGAGTTGATAGACCTTGCCTACCCAGTTGTCGATCACCGCCTCGGCGGTATCGTGCCAGGTGTTGTCGAGACTGGTGCTGATCAGCGGCTCCGGGAATTCCGGCACGACCCGGCCCTGTGTGTGCGCGGCCACCACCCGCTCCCGGTGTTCATCGAGAATCGCCTGTGCCTTGAGGCTGAAATAGTTGTCGAGCAGCGGCGGGTAATCGGGGCGCTCGCCTTTTGAGAAGCGCGCCACTTCGCGCTTGTACTCTTTCAGCAGACTGACCGTGTCGTACTCCGGGTGTCCCTGGAAGAATACGATACGAAAACCATCCGCGCTGGTGGCCAGATGCACGCCCGCGGCTTCGCTTTCCACCAGGATGCGCAGCCCGGCCTGCTCGAACTGCGCGCGCGTAACATCGTTGAAGCGCGAGTGCGGCACATCGAAACGCGTGTTGACGTCCGCCACCAGCGGATGACGCCGGTCCACCACGCGATGCGGAAACACGCCCCAGCGCTTGAAGCCCAGATGCTTGCGCTTCTGCGCGTAGCGGAATTGCAGCACGGCATGGGTGGCGAGGCACGAGCAGATTGTGGACGTGACATTGGCGTATGCCCAGTCAATCACTTCGATGAGCGGTTCCCAGAACGGCTCCTTCGAAAGATCCGGCTGGGTGACGTTGGCACCGCTGATAATGAGCGCATCCAGCCCCAGGGCCTTGATCTCATCGAAGCTCTCGTAATAGTGCTCGACATGCGCCCGACCCTCGGGTCCGCGCTTCAAGGCATCCAGCGTGAACGGGTGCATGTAGAACTGCGCGATCTGGTTGCTTTCCCCGATCAGGCGGAAGAACTGGCGCTCGGTCGCGGCCAGTGCCGTGTCCGGCATCATGTTGAGCAGGCCGATGTGCAGCTCGCGGATATCCTGGCGCAGGGCCGTGTCGCCTGGCACCACCACCTCGCCTTCGCGACGCAGGCGCTCGAAGGTGGGCAGGGCGGAGTTGGCGACCAGTGGCATGACGAAGAGGCTCCCCGATGCGGCGTGTCGGCGCTAGGCCTGCTGTTCCAGCACCCGCTCGACCACGCGCAGGAAGCTCGTTTCATCACGCACCTCCTTGAGTTCGTCGGTGCTGAGCGTGTAGCCGTACTGCTCGACTATCGCCTGATAGCGCGGAATGCGCGAATAAAACAAGCGCGGGAACATCCAGCGCACGAAGTCATCCGGATCGATTTCCGCCACGAAGCCGTGGCCCTTGTCGCGCAGATAGATCTCAAGCTGCTCGTCGAGGAATGCCTCGCGGTAATAGAGCGGCTTCGGATCGTCCTCGGCGCGCTTGATGAGCTCATGCTCGTCTTGCTCGTTTGCCTTGATATACAGCACGAGCGTGTGCTTGGCCAGCACCTTGATGGTCTCGGGGTCGTCGAGCTCGCACAGCGAGCCGCCGGCGTCGTTCACAAAGTGCCGGTAGCCGTAGATCGCCTTGCTCTTGCGGATAAATTCGGGAACATCCTTCATGGCGGCGATCTCCGCATCGCGGTGCAACGCCTGGCGGTGCTTGAATTCCTTGAGGCCGAGACCGCCCCGTTCCGGGTTGCCGAGCTTGCCGAGGAAGCTCGACACCGGCTGCAAATTGTCCACGGTGATGTTGTTGCGGATATAGATCGAGTCGGTGCGCAGCAGGTCGCGCAGAAATGGAATCTGCATGGCCTGTAGCTTGATGTTGTCCAGAATCGCCTCGTCCAGATAGCGCGTGCCGATGCGGTAGTCGCCCGAGTAGTGGAACCAGTGGCGCTTGCGCAGTCGCAGCGCGAGCCGCGTCTTGCCCACCCCGGACATGCCGAGCAGGGTGATGCACTTGTTGTCCCAGGCCTTGAAGTCTTTCGCGCTCAGTTTCACGATGGCACCCGGCGGGCGGATTTTTTCCCTATTGTATGACATCTTTGCATAAAGCGGGGTAGCGCCGGGTCGGCGTCATACCGCCTACAAGAGGAGTGAGCTTATGACCGTGAGTTGCATCTTCTGCCGCATCGCCCGGGGCGAAATCCCGGCCAACATCGTGCTCGACGAGCCGGAGCTATTCGCGTTTCGTGACATCAACCCGGTAGCGCCCACCCACGTGCTGGTGATTCCGAAGCGGCACATCGCGTCGCTTGCCGAGATCACCGCGGCTGAGGCCGGGATCATTGGCAAGCTGTTCCTCGCCGCGCGCGAGATCGCCGCGCGTGATGGGGCATTGACCAATGGTTTCCGCACCGTGTTCAACAGCGGGCCGGATGCCGGCCAGACCGTGTTTCATTTGCACTTGCACGTGCTCGCCGGGCGCAGCATGAGCTGGCCGCCGGGTTGAGCCTTCGGATTGCGACCATGAAAATCGTCACCAGCGCGGCACTCATCGGTGAGGCGCAGAACGCCCCGCGCAAGCGCAAGAACCTGAACCTGCACCCGACTCTCGCCGATCCGGTGCAACGCCTATTGAACGCCTTCGAGCCCGGCAGCTACGTGCGTCCACACCGGCACGCCGATCCCGGCAAATGGGAATTTTTCGCCATTCTCCAAGGACGCGCATTGGTGCTCGCCTTCGATGCTGCCGGTGTCATTCAGGCGCGGCACGAGCTGACGCCGGCGGGAGCCGTGCCGATGATCGAGATCGCGGCCGGCACCTGGCACACGCTCGTGGCGCTCGAACCCGGCACGCTGCTGTTGGAGGTGAAACCAGGACCGTATTCACCCGCCGGTCCGCAGGACTTCGCGCCGCGGGCGCCGCCCGAGGGGACACCTGAGGCCGTGGCGCTGGAGCGCTGGTTTCAGGTGGCGCGCGTGGGGGAGCGTGCCCCGCGCTGAACAGCAGCTGTGATAAACTGCATGCCTCCCGTCCCCAAGCGTATGTCGCCATGAACACCGTCATCCCCATCAAACCCGCCGGCAAGGTGAAGATCACGCCGGAGAACAAGTGCAGCTTCTGCAAGGGCTCGACCTGCTGCACCTACCTCACCCACCAAATCGACACGCCGCGCTCCATGGAGGACTTCGACATGCTGCTCTGGCAGGTGTCGCACGCCAACACCCAGGCGTACAAGGATTCAGACGGCTGGTTCCTGCTGGTCAACAATCGCTGCCTGCACCTGCACGACGACGGGCGCTGTGGCATCTACGAGATGCGTCCGCAGATCTGCCGCGAGCACTCGAATGACGAGTGCGAATTCGACGGACCGTGCGGCGCGGATGACTTCGATTTGTTCTTTCCGGATTACGCGTCCTTGCTCATATATTGCCGCAAGAAGTTCAAGGGGTGGGACCAGCGCCTCAAGGCCGCGAAGGTCGAAAAAAAGAAGGCCGCGCGAACCTAGGGAACCTCTGATTAAGTCTGCCGTTCGCCCTGAGATTCTATGGTTCACGTCAAGCATTGTGTCAGGCGTTTCGGGTCAAAGGTCGTTTGATGATGATACACAGACCACGCGGTACGAGCGATTTTACGGGCGATGACCACCAGCGCCGCCGTGGTCGGCATGCCCCGCGCGCGGTAGTGTTGGTATATCGGCTTCCACACGCGGCTGCGAGCACCGCTCATTGCCGCGTTGAAGAGCAGCCGACGCAGCTCGCCGGGACCGCGCTTACTGAGCCGCCGCCGACCGATCTTCTGCCCCGAATCCCGCAGCCGGGGATCGAGACCGGTGAAGGCGACGAAGGCATCGGCGTTCTTGAACGGCACCCGTTCCAGGGTATTGGCCAGGCTGATCCCCACCAGCGGGCCCACGCCGACAATGGTCTGCAACCGCTTAAGCGTGTTCCGGCGAGTGGGCGAGGCATGCGCCAGCGCCGCCAGCATCGCATCGATTTTGGCAATCCACGCATCGAGGCGCTGGCGCATCTCCGCCACGTCGGTCTCAAACCCTCGCAGGCCCTTGAACGAGAGTTGGAGCGTCCCCTTGACGATCGTGAGCTTCGCGCGACGTTGGATGAGCCGGTCGATGCGGCGTTGCGTGGTTGTCGGCGGCGTATAGGCATGCAACCGCGCCGATGCATGCTGGATGAAGCGGGCGATACATTCGGCATCCACACGGTCGGTCTTGGCGCGGCGGCCCAGGGCTTGCGCGTAATGCCGCGTGTCCTTGGGGTTCAGCACGAAGACAGTGAAGCCCCGCGCGACCGCGAGATCAGCCAGACGCTCATGATAGATGCCGGTGGCTTCCAGACCGAGGGAGGAGCCGGGAGGCAGGGATTGAAGAAATGCCAGAAGGGCCGCGCGACGATTAGGGACGGCGCGTACGGCAATGGTGTTTTCAGCGCAGGCCGCCACCACTTCATCTTTGGCCACGTCCACGCCGATATGCAGGGGGGTTTGCATGGTTGTTTTCTCCGAGGTAAGTTGCAGTCGCTGGGGTGGACACCCACCGGCGTAAGCTTGCGACCTAATCGGCGGTCAGGTTTTCCTGCCGCTAGATTCCTCATCGACGCTGGTGTGTGGGTGGGAGTGTTCTCAGGGAGTCTGTCCGTCTCGCAACGGCAGATGCCTGTCGATGTCCCTCCACCCCGGCCCTTCGTAGTTTCCCAAGAAGGGGCGAGTGACACCATACAAGCCTGTCGAAGGGTGAACGGCAATCCTCTGATAATACCGCGGCTCCGATCCGTTCGTGGTTCGACAGGCCGCCACGAACGGATTTGTTCAGAGCTTCCGTAACGCCAATCACTGCGCGCCAGCGCGCTCGCGCCAGTGTTCGGCTTCCTTCGCATCAGGCGGTACGCCGAGCAGGCCCTGCGCATAGATCTGCGCCAGGCTCCGCATGGCCGGTACGTTTCCCTGCTCGGCGGCGGTGCGGAACCAACGCAGCGCTTCTTTATTATTCTGCGTCACGCCCCAGACGCCGGTTTCGTAGCGCAGCGCCAGCTGGTACTGCGCTTCGACATCGCCGGCGACGGCGCGCTGGCGCAGCACGTCGCCTTCCTGCTCGTGCACCTCGGTGGCGCTTTCGCCGATCCCCACCAGGAAATTGAGCAGTTTGATGGCGTCCACGTGGCCTTGTGCGGCAGCACGTTCCAGCCAGCTGTTGCCGCGCTGCAGATCCTGCGGCAGGCCGCGACCTTCCCGGTACAGACGGCCGAGCAGATACTGGGCATGGGCATCGCCCTGGTCGGCGGCCTTGCCGAGCCATTCTCCGGCCTTCTGGTCATCACGTGCGCCACCGATGCCGTACAGATACATCTCACCGAGTTTGAGCTGCGCGCGGACATTGCCCTGCTGTGCCGCTTTTTCCCGCCAGTGACGCGCCTGGGCGAGGTTTCTCGGTACGCCACGGCCTTCCGCGAACAGATCGCCGAGCATGGTCTGGGCATAGGCGTTGCCGCCTGCGGCGGCCTTTTCGAACCAGTACGCTGCCTGGTGCTCATCGCGCGCCAGGCCGCCATGGCCATGCAGGTAGTCGAGCGCCAGCAACACCTGGGCACCGGTATTGCCACGTTCGGCGACATTCGCGATCAGTTGCGTCTCGGCAGCGGGTGGGGGGGCGGCGGATACCGACAGGCAGTAAACGGCAAGACCGAAAAACAGCAGTGTCTTTCTCATGGCGGCGGCAACGGGCGAAGCGGGGGTCGGGAAAATCTGATGATACAATAAACGGCGTCGCATCTCCTTACTGCCCAGAGACTTCCCGGATGATCCTGCCAACCTGGTTGTTCACGTTCGGTGCCGACATCGTCGGCTTTGTGTTGAGCGTTCTGCTGCTTGGCGTCTACCATCTGTATTTGCGCCAGCGGGTGAAGCGCAACCCGGCGTACACGGTACAGGCCGTGAACGTCATGGCCCGCAGCGCCTGGGTGGAGCGCATCATGAAAAACGAGGATGGCATCCTCGCGGTTCAGACACTGCGCAATTCCACGATGGCCGCGACTTTTCTTGCCTCGACGGCGGTGCTGCTCATCATTGGTGTCCTGACCCTGAGCGAGCAGGGCGACAAGCTCGGCAGTGGCTGGCATTCCCTGAACGTCATCGGCGCCACGCGGGCGCCGATGTGGATCATCAAATTGCTGATGCTGATGCTCGATCTGTTCGTGGCGTTCTTTTCGCTCTCCATGTCGATCCGCGTGTTCAACCACGTGGGTTACATGATCAATGTGCCGAAGGCCGCCCGACACAAGTCGATTTCGCCGCAGCACGTGGCCGTGCACCTCAACCGTGCCGGACACTTCTACAGTATCGGCATGCGTGCCTACTATTTTCTGGTGCCGCTGGTGTTCTGGTTGTTCGGACCGCACTTCATGCTGCTGGCCACGGTCGGCCTGATCTTCGTGCTGTACCGTATTGACCGGGCGCCGAAGATCCTGCAAAAGGATTACGCGTAAGTCTGGCGCCGTTCCATGAAGGCCTATCGGTCGTTGCACGTGTCCCGCGTCCGCGCATGAGATCCCCTGAAATCACATTTGGTGAAAAGACCGCGCTGGCCGCGCTCGAGCCGCGTCTCGGGCGGCTGCATGTGCGTCTGCGCCTCGGGCTGGAGAATGAATACGAGGCGCGCATTTTCCGCAAGGGTACGCATTTTTTTCATCTCGAGAACTGGTACTCCGTCCATTCTCTGATCCGCAACAGCCTGCGCCTGGTCGGCCTGCATGGCCGCGGCCGGCGCAACGCGCTGGCCATCCAGGTGCGCGAGAATGAGATTGCACTCCCGAACCTGCCGCGCGCCTTTGACGGCTTTACACTGCTGCAACTCACCGACCTGCACCTGGACATGAGCCGGGAGTTTGTCGACGCACTCATCGAGGCGGTGCGTCCCCTGGATTACGATCTGTGCGTGCTCACCGGCGACTACCGGGCGCGCACCTTCGGACCGTTTCAACCGGCGCTCGACGAGCTGCAGCGGCTGCGTCCACACCTTCAGAATACGGTGTATGCGGTGCTCGGCAATCACGACACCATCCGTATGGTGCCGGGCATGGAGGCGCTGGGTTACCGGCTGCTGATGAATGAGTGGGTAAAGCTGCAGCGTGATGGGGAAACTGTTTACCTTGCCGGAATCGATGACGCACATTTTTATCGCATGGAAAACTTCCATCGCGCCGCACACGACATTCCGGCCGAGGCCTGCTCGATTCTGCTGTCGCACACACCCGAGGCTTACCGGCACGCGGCGCACGCGGATTTCAACCTGATGCTGAGCGGCCATACTCATGGCGGGCAGATTTGCCTGCCGGGCGGCGTGCCGCTGATCACCGATGCCGATTGCCCGCGCGCGTTGGCGCGTGGCGCCTGGCAGTATCACAACCTGATTGGCTACACCTCGGTGGGCGCAGGTTCGTGCATTGTGGATGTGCGGCTGAACTGCCCGCCCGAGATTGTGTTGCACCGGCTGCGCTCTGCCGGGACGCCGGCGTGATGCAAGAACGGGCATCCCGCGGCTCTCGCCGCGGTAGATGGCGCCGCGCGTGGTTAGTACGGCCGATCGCGGATATGCAGCTTGAACAACAGACGCGACAGTGCCAGCTCCAGCACGATAAACACGACGACGACGAAGGCAATGTCGCTGCCGCCGAGACCAAGTTGTCCCTGCAACAGGAGCAACGGCAGCAGGGATTCCGGAATCTGATCAATGCCGAATGCCTGGCTGTGCGTGCGCAGCGCCAGGCGCCGCTTGATGAAGCTCGACAACAGGTCGCCGAGCATGGAGGCCGCGGCCAGCCCGGCGCCGGTAATCCATTCGAGATCGAGCAGCATCGCGGCAAACGTGGTGCAAAGGAGTGACAGCACCAGCCCGCGTACCGTCTTGGAAGGTCCGAACAGCGGCCGACCGTCCGCAAGCTTTAGGGCACCGTCGAGCGGCGCACTGAAGCGCTTGCCGAACAGGTGTGTGGCAAAGATCGGTGTGCCATTGGCAACACCGAGCAACACCAGCACCTTGCCGAGCAGAAGAACGTGTTCTGGCATAGGCTGTCATTTTCCTGAGTTAGCACCGCTGCCACAAGGCGCGCAGCGCGAAGGCGTCGACTTTCAGATTGACCGTGACCGGGAGAGCGTTTAATTTGCCGGTGGCGGTATGAAGTCTTTAATCATAATTCAACCCTGCACGCTATTGTGTGACGTCGGTGTGGAAGGGTCGGGAGACATGCATGAATCCTTGGCTCGTATTAGTGCTCGGTAATTTTCTGTTGGTGCTGGCCCTGCCCCAGGCGTTGGCCGCCGTGCCGTTGGCCAGTCCCGAACAGGACCGCTACGCCAAACAGGCGGTGCCGCCGGCCGGCAAGGCATTGATCTATATCTATCGGTTGGAGGACGCCAGCGCGGGGGCCGCTCCCGGGCTTTGGCTCAATAAACGCGATTCCGGGCGACTCGAACCGAACACCTTTGGCATGTGGGCCGCCAGTCCCGGGCGGCTGGAAGTCCGCGCCGGCCGGATCGATGCAAAACCGTTGACGATCAACTGCGAGGCCGAACGAATCTATTTCATCCAGTTGACCGTGGGTGGAGATGGCAGCGCAAACCTGCGTCAGGTGTCGTATGGCACCGGCCGTACCGAAATGAGCCAAGCGCATCTCGTGTTGGACCCGGCCATTGCCGCCCGCGCCGCCGCCGTCACGCCTAAACCTGCGGCGCCTGCTCAGACTCCCGCGCCGGCGCCCGCGAAAGCAACGACGGCCGCGGCGCCCGCGCCGGCCCAGGCATCGCCGGAAGAACCGGCCGTGCAGGAATCGAGTGGTCTGACCTTGATCCTCAAGGGCGGCAGCTTTCAGTTGGCGAACAGTACCCAGACGATACTCAATTTCAGCCGCGACTTTTCGTCCGCCGGCCTGGCCTATGGGTTGGAAGGGGAATGGCGCTGGGTTAATGGATTCGCCTTGGGGTTGGAGGTGTACGGCCAGTCCCAGGACTGGACCACGACCGGCTCCCCGTCCAGCGGATCGATGGATGTGGCCTATGTGTTTTTCAATGCCAAGAAATACTTCCGCCAAGGGTCGATTGTGCAGCCGTTTCTTGGCGCCGGGGTTGGCGCGGCGTCCACTACCTTTTCTGGCTCTATCACCGGTAGTGCCGGCGGCCCTGCCGTCCAGGCGATGGCCGGCATCGTGTTTCGCTGGAAGAAGGTCGGTCTTTATACCGAATACAAGTATGAGCACGCCGAGGTCTCGGATCCCGCCAGTAACACGGTGGATGTCTCCGGCTCCGGTCTGTTCGCGGGTTTGAGCGTGTACTTCTGAAACGGCGTGTCGGGTCCGGCGCGGCCTCGCCAGACCCGACACGCGTTCGTTGTTTTACTGTTTTTCGCCGGGCGATCCGGCCGGAAGTTCAAGACTGAAGAAGTCGCCGAGTGTAGCGCGCATTTGCTGAATGCTCACTTGCTTGCCGAAGACCGGCTCGCCCCACTGCTGGCAGGTGAGTGAGCGCACCTGCGGCTGACGTGCCGAGGATAGCTTCATGACCGTAATGTAGTTGAACATGCTCATACTTCCGGCCAAATTCAAGCCCACTTTTATGATACCGTCACGGGCCATTACCTGATACGACCTGGTCGTCACGTGGGTCACCAGAAATTCGTCGGCCGTGACAGTCTGTGTCGTGCTCAAGACCGCGTCCACTTCCAGCCGGCAGTTCGGATAATACTGGTCGACCGACCGTTGGCTGACCAACTGCCCGCTTTGTAGTGCGACACTGGCGCTGCCGACCGGGATGGCCAGTTCTTTTTTCAGTATCAACCGGCTGCCCACCGGCGGTGGATAGTACGGCGAGTCGACGTTCTTGACGTTGGTGAGCGATCCCGGCTGGCAAGCGCCGATCAGCACTAGTAGGGGAAGTAGTCCGATACGCCGCATAGTGCCTCCTTAAGTTTTGCCAAGAGACTCAGGGAAGTAGATCGCGGAAACCGCGGATAGCGACGAACTCGCCCACATCCTTTTCCGGTGCCTTGGAATCCGGGTTGCGCACAGCAAGCAACTGCATGATGCCATAACTCCTGGCCGAGCGCAGTACCGGCAGGCTGTCGTCGATCAGCAGGGTCCTGTCCCGGACGAAGGATTCGACCGCCTGCATCTTTTCCCAGAACACCGGCTGCTCCTTGGGCAGCCCCAGGTCGTGGGCGCACACCACGTTGTCGAAGTGGCCGTTAAGGCGGGTGCGGCGGAATTTGATCGCCAGGCTCTTGCCGTGCGCGTTTGTGACCAGCACCAGACGCTTGCCCTGGGTGCGCACCGCATCCAGGAATTCGATCACATGCGGATGTACGGCGATGAGGTGATCGACTTCCTCCTTGAGCAGGGCGATGTCGAGACCGAGCTCGCGTGTCCAGTAGTCCACGCAGTACCAGTCGAGCGTGCCCTCGACATTTTTATAGCGGCTGCGCAACGCTTCCTTGGCGGCTTCCAGCGTGAGCGCGTGTTTCTCGGCATAACGGCGCGGCACATGTTCCAGCCAGAAATGGTTGTCGTAGTGCAGGTCGAGCAGTGTGCCGTCCATGTCGAGCAACACGGTGTCGATCTGTGACCAATCCAGGTTCGCTTTGTGCAGGCTTGTTTTCATCGGTTTGCGCTTAGCGCCTCGGATGCTGATTGAACGAGATGGCGGCGGGTCACACAGGTTTCAACACCGTGCCCCGGTGGCGCTATTATAAAGGTCAATGGCATCCTGGCGGAGGTGTGTGGTGAACCTGTATCTGCGCCTGATCAAACTCTTGTTTCTGCTGCCGTTCGTGCGACGCAAGAACTTGCTCGACGGCGGGCGTCTTGCGTTCCGTGTCTGGCCAAACGATTGCGATATCAACCTGCACCTCAACAACGGCCGTTACCTGACCTTCATGGATCTCGGCCGGGTGCACCTGCTTACCCAGATCGGAATGCTGGGCGAGCTGTGGCGTCGCCGCTGGACACCGGTGCTGTCCGCCGCCGAGATCAACTTTATTCGGCCCATCCAGCCACTGCAGAAGTTCGATCTGGTCACGCGCCTGCTCACCTGGGACGAAAAATATTTCTACATGGAGCAACGCTTCCTGGCCGCCGGGCAGCTGTGCGCGGTGGCGCTGGTGAAGGGCCTATTTCTGCACCGGCGCGAGCGCGTGGAAAGCCGCACCGTGCTGGCGGCGCTGCACCTCGATCTGGCCGCGCCGGACATGCCGGAGGTGGTGCGTCACTGGAATAGTCTCGCCATCCTCAAAAAGCAGCACATGGGTTGAACTGATGATCGAAGCCTCCTGTCCACTCTGTCAGGCACAGAACGAAAACATCTTGTGGCAGGACGCCGTGCTGCGCGTGATCCGGGTCGGTGACCCGGATTATCCAGGTTTCTGCCGGGTGATCCTCAACCGCCATGTGAAGGAAATGACGGATTTGGACTCGGGCGAACGTGCACGGCTGATGCAGGCGGTGTTCGGTGTAGAAGCGGCATTGCGCGAGTTGCTGCAGCCGGACAAAGTCAATCTCGCCGCGCTCGGCAACCAGGTGCCGCACCTGCATTGGCACGTTATCCCGCGTTTTGTCGACGATGCGCATTTTCCCGACCCGGTCTGGGCGCCAGCGCGGCGTGCGGGGCGCGCCCATGCCGTGGATGAGGCCCTGCTCGTGCAGCGCATCGCGCGCCACCTGAGCCCAGACTGACGACGTAAACCCGAGTTCATGCCGGGATTGAGCATTCCTTCCTAATTCACTCTGCCGTAAGGTCTTTTTCACAACCCCGCGATACCGACTTTGCTCTCCAGGAGCGATACGGTATTGTATACATGGGAATAATATAAAAATGCACTAACGCCCTGCGCAGGAAAGCCACGGTGGGCAAGTCGGAATTCATACCGCTGCCGGGGCTGCACCACGCATGGAAAAAAGTATCAAGATACTGGTTGTGGATGGATCGCGCCTGTCGCGCAGCATGATCCGCACCACGCTCGCGTCACAAGACAACGCCGAGCACATGCACATCGCCGCGGTCGGCACGGCAGGAGAGGCCTTGCACCGCCTCGCCAACGAGAAATTCGACATCATCACCTCCGCCCTGCAACTGCCGGATATGAACGGCATTGACCTATGCCGGACCATTCGTACCCAGCCGATTTACCGCTTTACACCCTTTATTGTCGTGACCGCCGAGCCGCACGAACGCCACATGAAGGAAGGTTTTCGCGCCGGTGTCACCGATTATTACGACAAGACCCATGGCATGGACGAGTTCGTGCCGTTTATGCGTGGACTCGTGGATCGTTATACGGCCCTGTCCGGCAAGGTGTTGTATGTCGAGGATAATGATCTGGAAGCCGCGCTCATGGTCGAAATGATGGAACGCCATGGTCTGGTCGTGGTGCGCGCCTCCAGCGCCGAGCAGGCGCTGCACCTGGTGGACGACAGTTTCGATCTTGTGGTCACGGGCTTTAAGCTGCGCGACCAGATGTCGGGTGGCGATTTTCTGCATACCCTGCGTTGCGGCCGGCGTTACAGCCACGAAGAGCTGCCGGTGCTGGTCATCACCGGTTCCAGCAATGCCGACATCCAGGCGGAGATTTTCCATGCCGGTGGCAACGATTTCGTCATCAAGCCGGTGATCGAGGAGGTGTTCATCTCGCGCCTGCGGTCGCTGATGCTCGTCAAGAAGCAGTTCAACCTGTTGCGTCGCCAGTCCGAGGAAATGCGTCGCATGGCGAGCCAGGACATCCTCACCGGCGTGTACAACAAGCGTTATTTGGTGGAGCGTGCCACCCAGTTTCTTGCCGATCCGCACAATCACCCGGCCTGGGTCGTGGTGATTGATCTCGATCACTTCAAGGTCATCAACGACCGGCATGGACACATCACTGGCGACCATGTCTTACAGGCGGTGGGCGCACTGTTCCGCAGATTCTTTCGCGAAGGCGATGTCATCGCGCGTTCCGGCGGCGAGGAATTCGTAATCCTGCTCAAGGGCCGGTCGCGCGAGGAATGCCTGGAGGAGATGGAGGAGCTGCGTCACCGCTTCGAGACACTGCGTCCCGAGGGGCTCGACCTGACGGCCAGCATCGGTGTGGCCGGCAGCATGCTGGGCGCCAACGCCGGTTATGAGGTCATTCTGGATGAAGCCGATCGCGCCATGTACCGCGCCAAGGATCTTGGCCGCAATCGCGTGGTCATGGCCGGAGACACGACGCGCCGCGCCGGGCCGGCCGGGCGAAACGAGGGAACCACTGATCCCTGACGATACCCCAGCACGCAGCCATGGCGGCCAAGCCAAACATGAACTGGCAGCGAGAAAATACTTTGCCCGGGTGCGGTCTGAAATAGTATCGTGGGGCTTATTCAGAGCGACACATTGCCATGCAAGCCCTGCACACGCTCCACCTGCTCAATCGTGATCTCGACGTGCGTCTGAGTCACGCCGCACGCACGGCGCTGGCCGCGCGCCGTACGCCGCTGGTTGTCGAGATGGAGCTGTACTTCAGCTGCCTCATCCGCAAGCGCGTACAGTTTCTGTCAGCCCCGCACCCGGGTGCGTTTTGTGTGTCCTTGGACGAGCAGCTCACGGTTTGCTTTCGGCCGGTGATGACACGCCATTGCGCGGTGAGCGAGGTGGAAGGCCAGCCGGAACTCGAGACCTTTCCGATCCAGCGGCCCGAAGCATTTCTGCCGAAGTGGCTGGCGCTCGATTTTCGCCGCGGCACCTGGTCGGGCGAATACAGCTTCTGAACCCGATTCGCGCGCAGCGATTTTCCTCCGCGCGCCGAACCGGGTAATCTCTCTCGACCGCCGCGAACGGCGGCGTACAGAATCCATTCAGTGAAATATCGGAAAGGGAAACCCGAAACCCATGACTAGTGCATTCAATCCCGCCTTGTGGCTGGAAGACGTGGTGAGCATCGCCACCGAGGCCGGCCGCCGTATTCTGGATGTGTACGAACGCCAGTTCGATGTCAGCCGCAAGGACGATGGCTCGCCGCTCACCGATGCCGACCGCGCCGCGCACGAAGTGATCGTTGAACGCCTCGCGGCACTCACGCCCGCCATTCCGATTCTGTCGGAGGAATCGGCCAAGATCGAATACAGTGAACGCGCCGGCTGGCAGCGCTTCTGGCTGGTCGATCCGCTCGATGGCACCAAGGAGTTTGTGAACCGCAACGGCGAGTTCACTGTGAATATTGCGCTCATTGATAACGGTGCGCCGGTGCTCGGCGTGGTGTATGTGCCGGTGACCGGTGTGAGTTATCTCGCGGTGCGCGGCCAGGGCGCGTGGAAGGAGCAGGGCGGTTGCAACCGCACGCCAATCCGCGTGCGCAGCTACCGTGGCGGACGCGCCACGGTGATGGCGAGCCGCTCGCACCGCGGCGATGCAGTGGACAGGTTTCTCGCCAATCTCAAGGCGCGCGAGGGTGAGTACGACACCGCCAGTCTCGGCAGTTCGCTCAAGCTGTGCCGGGTGGCGGAAGGTGCCGCCGATGTTTACCCGCGCCTCGGACCGACCTCGGAATGGGATACGGCCGCCGCGCAGTGCGTGGTCGAGTGCGCGGGCGGGCGCGTGACCGATCTCGACAGCCAACCACTGCGCTACAACAAGCCCAACATCCTCAATCCTTGGTTCCTCGTGACCGGCGCGGATGGCTACAACTGGCACGCGCTGCTTGATCATGCCGGCTGAGCGTGCCCACCCGCTGTACCTCGCACTCGATCAGGGCGGGCATGCCTCGCGGGCGCTGGTGTTCGACGCGCACGGCGCACTGCTCGCCAAGGGTCTGCGTGAACTGCCGGTGCATCACCCGCAGCCCGACTGGGTGGAGCAGGACCCGGAGGAGATCGTCACGTCGCTGCGCGAGGCGATCCGCGATGCCTTGCAGGAATTGGGTGCTCAGGCCGCGAACCTGGTCGCCGCCGGCCTGGCCACGCAGCGCTCCAGCATCGTCTGCTGGGACCGCGTTACCGGCCAGGCGCTGTCGCCGGTCATCAGCTGGCAGGACCGGCGCGCGCATGCCTGGCTCGCGCGCTTCGCGCCGCATGCCGAGGCGATCCACGCCACCACCGGTCTGATGCTCTCGGCGCATTATGGCGCGAGCAAGCTGCGCTGGTGTCTCGATCATCTGCCAGCGGTGGCGCAGGCCGAGGCCGCAGGACGTCTCGCCTTCGGTCCGCTGGCGAGTTTTCTTATTTTCCGTCTCACCGCCGAACACACCTTGGCCGCTGACCCGGCAAATGCCGCGCGCACGCTGCTATGGAATATCCAATCCCTGAATTGGGACGCAGGCCTGCTGCATCTGTTCGCGATTCCCGCGTCCGCCTTGCCGGCGTGTGTGCCGTCGCGCCACGCCTTCGGTCAGCTCGACGCAGACGGGCAACGTATACCGCTGACCATCGTGACCGGTGATCAGTCGGCGGCACTGTTCGCCTACGGCGCGCCGCACGCGAACAGTGCCTACCTCAACATGGGCACAGGTGCCTTCGTGCAGCGTACCGCGGGAGATTATCCGGGCTATCAGCCACGTCTGCTGACCGGCATTGTGCTGCGCGATGGCGACGAGAAGACCTACGTGCTCGAAGGCACGGTGAACGGAGCGGGTGCGGCCTTGCAATGGATCGAGGACGATCTTGGGCTGGAGGAGCTCGAGCAGCAGCTGCCGGCGTGGCTGGCACGCAAGGAAGTGGAACCGCCGCTGTTTCTCAACGGTATCAGCGGCCTCGGCGCGCCCTACTGGGTGGCGGACTTCGAATCACGTTTTTCCGCCGAGGCCGAGCCGTGGCAGATGGCGGTGGCGGTGGCCGAATCGATCGTGTTCCTGATTCAGGCCAACCTCGATCTGTTTCAGCAACTCGCCTCGCCGCTCGAACAGATCATCGCCAGTGGCGGGCTCACCTGGTACGGCGGGTTGTGCCAGCGCATCAGCGATCTGTCCGGCCTGCCGCTCTATCGTCCGGCCGAGTACGAGGCCACGGCGCGCGGCACGGCTTGGCTGCTCGCCGGCAAACCCAGGGACTGGCCGGAACCGGAATTCGGCCAGTGGTTCAAGCCGCACGCCAACCCGGCGCTGCGTGCGCGCTACGAACGCTGGCGGTCTGCCATGGACGCGGCCCTCATCGAGCCATCCGGAACCTGAAACGCATTGCCGCTCGTCGGTGTCAGGGCGGGCAGTGTGCTGCCATTGTCGGCCGCGATTGCGCTCACCGGTACGTACTGGATAGTGGAACGTCTGTCCGGTTGAGGCGCCCGTCGCCGGGTAGACTCGAGATCAGCGCCGCGCCAGCGCGTGGTGACGATAACAGTGCACCAGGTGATCGTTGACCAGACCGGTCGCCTGCATGTGTGCGTAGACGATGGTCGAGCCGACAAAACGGAAGCCGCGTTGCTTGAGATCGGCGCTGAGCGCGTCCGATTCGGGCGTGCGCACCGGCAGTTGCCGCAGCGTCGTCCAGCGGTTGACGATCGGCCGGCCGCCGACAAACTGCCAGACATAACGGTCGAAGCTGCCAAATTCCTTCTGCACGGCCAGAAAGGCGCGCGCATTGCTGATTGCCGATTCGATCTTGAGGCGATTGCGGATGATGCCGGCGTTCTTCAGCAGCGTCTTTATCCGGCGCGCATCGAAGCGCGCCACGCGCCGCGGGTCGAAATTTGCGAACGCCTTGCGATAGGCCGCGCGCTTGTTGAGCACCGTGCGCCAGCTCAGTCCGGCCTGCGCGCCTTCGAGGATCAGGAACTCGAAGTGCTTGCGGTCGTCGTGCACCGGCACCCCCCATTCCGCGTCGTGGTAGCGCAACATCAGCGGATCGTTGGCCGGCCAGGCACAGCGCGGTTTCACCGCATCGGCCGCGGCCGCCTTGAGCAGCGCCTTGCGTTTCGCCGGCAGCCGTTTCCAGTCACAGTCGCGCAGCGCGCCCTCGATGGCATACACCAGGTTGAGGCTGGCCTTGTAGCCGTTGGCCTTGAGGATCGCGTAGGCATCGACCGCACCAAGCTTTTCCAGGTCGGCACGGGTGTGCACGCCGATGGCGTTCAGCCAGCGCGTGCTTGCCGGGCCAAGGTTTCGCCATGCTGTGAGTGTGCTGGTTCTGGTCATGGATTGGGCCGGGAAGTGACGCTGGCAGGCTAGCATGTTCCAAACCGCGGCAGAACCCGCTCCCTGCACCGGGCGTTATCGGCTGTATGCGGCAATCGGGTCAGCGGCCGATGCGTCATGGGTCCGAAGAATCATGGACTTGGAATGTGCGAAATTGACTTATTGACGGGGTCGTCCGTGGGCATATTTGTTGCAAATAGTACTGAAAATCTGGCGCCCCTGCATGCAAGCATTCCCGACCGGAAATAATCGCCACCTACTCACCGCTGCCGTTAGCTTGGCACTTTTATTCACGCTCGCCGACGTGGCGGTGCATGCGTGGCTGGATGTGTCGGGTGCCGTGACTGAGCGGCCGTGGTGGTCGGTTATTCTTAAGGAGTTGACCGCACCCAGCGCCCATGAGCTGTGGACGCGGGCGCTGGGCGCCGGCCTGTTCGTATTGTTTGTCGCCTATGTTCTGTATGAGCGCCGGCGCACCGACCTTCAGCTCGATTATCAGGCCAGTCACGATTCTCTCACCGGTCTGCCCAATCGTAAGGCATTTCTCGAACAGCTCGACGGCGAAGTGGCGCGCGCGCATCGCAACAATCAGAAATTTGCCCTGTTGTTCATCAACCTCGACAACTTCAAGGCGGTGAATGAAACGCTCGGCCACGATGATGGCGACTGCCTGCTGTTGGTGGCGGCACAGCGTCTGTGTTTCGTGCCGCGGCAGTCCGACATGCTGGCCCGGATCGGTGGTGATGAATTCGTATTGCTGGCGCGCGATGTGCAGGATCCGATTGCCATCATGGCCATGGCCGAGCGGCTGCTGGAGGCCATGTCGATGCCGTGGGATATCAATGGCCACCCGCTGCAGGTCACGGCCAGTATCGGCATAACGATTTTCCCGGACGACGGTGCTGATCCCCAGATGTTGCTGCGCAACGTCGACATGGCCACGCGTCACGCCAAGAGCGGGGGCCGAAACTGTTATCAGTTCTATGCACACGAAATGAACGAGCGTGCCGTGGCGCGTGTGCATCTCGAAAGCCGGCTACGCCAGGCGCTGGAGCGCGGCGAATTCGAACTGCATTATCAGCCACAGGTTGATCTCAACACGTTCAGGGTGATCGGCGCCGAGGCGCTGATACGCTGGCGCGATGCAGAGGGCAATCCGCTACCTCCGATGCAGTTTATTCCGGTTGCCGAAGAGAGCGGGCTGATTGTGCCGATCGGCGAATGGGTGCTGCGCACCGCCTGTGCCCAGGCGGTGGCCTGGCAGAAGCTCGGCTTGACGCCTTTGTGCATTGCCGTGAATGTGTCCGGACGGCAATTGCGGCGGGACGACTTTGTCGCCGTGGTGCGTTCGGCGCTGCGTGACACGGGCCTCGAGCCGCGCTGGCTCGAGATCGAAATTACCGAAAGCCTGCTCATGGAAAATCTGGAAGAGAGCATCGGCAAACTCAAGGAACTGCGTGCGCTCGGTGTCCAGGTCGCCATCGACGACTTCGGCACGGGCTATTCATCCATGAATTACCTGCATCGCCTGCCGATCGATCGTCTCAAGATCGACCGCAGCTTCATTCAGAATATCACCCAGAACGGCGATGACCCGGTGGTGGCACGCGCCATTATCGCGCTCGGGCATGCGCTGGGGCTTAGTATCGTGGCCGAGGGCGTGGAGACCGAGGCGCAATCCGGGTTCCTGCGTGACCAGCTTTGCCATGCCGTGCAGGGCTTTCTGTACAGCCACCCGCTGTCCGTGCGACAGTTTGAGGCGCATCTCGCCAATCCACCCGCCCGCCCGCAGGTTAAAGCCATTCAGTCTGCGCTCCACTGATCACTCGTCCGGGGCCACGCCTCACACCGGCTGCGCGTGCGGATGACGGTGTTTGTCGAATGCGACGTACCGGCCGCGAAATGTCACTGCCGTCTCACCGCCGACCGGGATCAACACCACGAGTTCGATGCGCGCCATGCCCTTGCGCGCGAGGTTGCGCAGAAACTTCGCCAGTTCCACGGCTTGTGGCATTGCGCAGGTGGCCTGTATGTCTTCGGCGACCGGTCGCAGGTACTGTACGCTGCTTTCCTGAATCACCACGGTTACTGGCGGGTGTTCGCGCAGCAGAAGTTGCAGCAAGCCCCAGCCGGCGAGCGTGGCTAGTGTCGCCAGGCTGCCACCGAACGCGGTGCACTTGTGGTTGATGTTCGGTTCGAGCGGGGCACGCAATGTCAGCCCCGTGGCGTCGAAGTGTGCAACGCGCACGCCCATGGCGCGGGTGAGTGGAATCTCCGCATGCAGGGTCCGTTCCAGTTCTGCGAGAGTGTCCAGGGATGCTGCAATCATTTTGCTCATGCAAGTGTTTCCTGCGGCACACTGGTATCAGGTGTGAGTGGCTGTTTCAGCCATGAAGGCCGCGACGCGTGCGACCACGTTCGGGTCGCGCAGAATGCGGCGATGACCGAGTCCCTGCGTCCGGACCCAGTTTGCGCCGGGCCAGGCACGTGCCAGCGCCGCGCCTTCCTGCCAAGGGACATCTTGATCCTCCTGGTCGTGCACCAGCAAGGCCGGGATGTTCAGACCGCGCGCAATTTCGGTCGGCGATAATCGCCGCCATATACCGGCACCGAACCGCTGTTCCATCAAGCGCCGATGTACGTTCATGACCGCGGCGGGAAGTTCGAGCTGTGCGGCGAAACTGTCCAGCAGAAACTCGATGCTCGCCGGGGCGCTCAAAGTCACCACCCGACGTGGCGCGAGCCCGCGGCTGATGGCGACGAGCGTACTGGCCGCACCAAACGAATGGGCGATCACCCCGTGTAACGGTGGAAATGCAGCGGCCACTTGCGACAACGCTTCGCTCACTTCCGGCAGGTTGGTGGCGCGGCCGGGCGTGCGGCCATGTGCCGGCGCATCGAAAGCCACCACACGATATCCAGCCGCCACCAGCGGTGCGACAAACGCGCCGAGCTGTGTACCGCGCCCGTGCCAGCCGTGCACCAGCAGAACGGTCGGTCCCGTACCCCAGCGATACACCGCGAGCGGCCGACCGCGGTGAGCAAGCGTCAGACGTTCCGCGGAGGCCAGCCATGCTTTCTCGCGTGCCGGTTCCGGAAAACGTTGCGTGCGGAACCACAGGCGATTCACCCAGCGGCCAGTGAGTTCGGTGGAGACTAGAGCGGAGAGTTTGAGCGCCGCGCGCAGCAACCGGAACGCGACCGGCAGATTATTCTCGCGCGGTTTGCCGGACACCCAGGTCATGGCGTCGTTCCTAGAAGTGATACGCGTTGCACCACCATCTTGGTGGTACGTTCGAGAAACGCCGAAGGCGTCTCATCCCAACGTGTTGGTGTGCCGCGCCGGCCACCGAAACGACAGGAAACACGGTGCGCTGTCCATCGGCGTCGGCACGAGCAATTGTTAGGCTGGGGTCTGCAACATTTGCATAGGATCTGCCTTCACTCCGAATGCATTGCTAACCATTGCAGCCAAATACAGCGATGTTTTCTGCATGAACTCAATCTCCGAGACGCTGACAGAGGTATTGAGTGGCAATATGCCGTGCACGATGTCATGTCTCCGATCATCAAGACCATTAAGCCGCACTGCATTATAGGTGTATTCGTCGACGGGTGAGAAGTTTTTGGGAGGCTTGCAGATGGCATGGAGAGTTTCTATTTTCTTAATAAGAGATTCCCGCTCCATCGTAGCAACGTACGATGAGACCATTTCCATCTCTATTTCTTGTGCAGACTTAGATAGAACATCTCTGTAATTTACCTTCTTTTGATCGATGTACATACGCCACGAAGAAGGGGAGGAAATGCTCGATACGATGCATAGGTCATATGCGACTGCATCTATTAGTGAATGAGCGTAGATAAGTGACGCGCCTTCGACCATGCTAGTGAACTGAGACGCCCTCCTCTGCGCGCTTGACGCCACATATGCCTCAAAGCCTCCCGCCAACTCAAGAAACTTGTCTTTGTCTGTAAAGTACCGATCACCGTTTGGGGTTTTGAATATTCTCTCCGCATACAGGCGCTCCATTCTATGGAGGCTCGGCGCTGCGTCCGAAATGGCTGTATGTGACGTTTGTCGAAATGTAAAGATCATATTAAAGCTCAATAGGCTCCGTTGCATGACCTTCGAGAAGAGAGATTCGGCCGATTCCATATGCCTTTCACACAACGTTATGGGTGACCCTGTGCCTGTGTTTAGCCCTAACGACCGGTTTCAGTGGGCGGGCCAGCAAGCGGAGTGCCGCTGGCTACTTCTTTGGTCTCCTTTCCGAGCAGGTATCCAACAATTGTTCCAAGTAACCCTATGACGGGGGCAATCTGAGTGTCCGTGTACCCCGCAACAACCAGAAAAACGGCCATCGTCAGTATCAAGATAGTCCCAAAGATACGTAGCACGGCTTCTGTATTCTTGCCCGCTTTAATTAGGTACGTAGCCAGAAGGATAACCAACAAGCCGAACACTAGTACGACTGTACTTATAGTCATAGCATTGCTGACGGACCACCATGACTCATTGCCGGACCCTGAGGACGGGACGTTCCCGATTTCTGCCTTGCAGCAGTGAAATGGCAAAACCAACTCTAAATTCAACCAGTTCAGTTTCATAAATTACGCCGGACTCCTGGGTTTGTCTTCCGAAAAATACAGAATGTGTTCGTGAGGAAGCGCGTGGTCTGCCAGCTATGCACGAGGATATCATCAGAGTTGTGTAAGAGACTATCTACCTGGGACAGGACAACGGCAAGCCAGCATTCCGCCAAATCGTTGATCACAAGGACACGAACCATGTTTAAGGACATATCTGCAAGAAGGCTGTTTTCGCGCGTCATAACCTGGTTAGGCATGTTCACCTTTACCGCGATCGTGTTGACCATCGTGGTATCCCTCTGGTTAGCCACGCCCGGTGTGCCGCGTAAGGTAATCCTGGAACTCAACTTGGAACAGGACTTTGCCGAATATGTGCCCGATAGCCCATTGGCGCAGGTTGCCACAAGGGACGTCAACCTTGTACGCACGACCGTTGAGTCCCTGTATCGCGCAGCCGAAGACAAACGCGTCGTGGGACTGATCGCGCGCGTCGGCCACACGAATATGGGGATTGCCAAGATACAAGAAATTCGCGATGCCGTGATGTTCTTCCGAAAGTCCGGCAAGCCCGCGATCGCCTGGGCCGAAACCCTGGGAGAACTCAGTGCCGGAACCAAGGGGTACTATCTGTCCACGGCGTTTGACGAGTTCTATATCTACCCCTCAGGCGATGTGAATATCACGGGACTCACCGCTGAATCCCCGTTCTTCAGAAACGCCCTGGACAAGCTGGGAGTTATTCCGCGGATGGATCACCGTTACGAATACAAGAATGCGATGAATCTTTTCACGGAGACGAAATTCACCGCTGCCCACCGTGAGGCGATGAAAGGCATCATTGATTCGCAGTTTGATCAACTCGTACAGGACGCGGCCCGCGCCCGTAAGCTGAGCACTGAACAAATGCGTCAGATTTTCCAAAACGGGCCCTACCTGGGCGCTGAAGCGAAAACGTTGGGCCTGATCGATGGTCTGAAATATCGCGATGAGGTCTATCGCCTGCTCCGGGACAAGGTTGGAGATAAAGCCGAGTTACTTTACCTGAACGAATACTACCGGCGTGCCGGCGGGCTCTATCAGTCCGGGGACACCATTGCTTTGATCTACGGCGTTGGCAATATCCACCAGGGACAGAGCACGTACAACCCTATCACCGGAAGCAGCATGGGCTCCGATACTGTGGCAAAGGCCTTCCGTAGCGCCATTGATGATGACAAGGTGAAGGCGATCATCTTCCGGATTGACAGTGGCGGTGGCTCCGCCGTTGCCTCCGATGCCATATGGCGCGAAACCCTGCGCGCCAAAGAGGCGGGAAAGCCGGTCATTGTTTCCATGAGCGATGTGGCCGGTTCCGGCGGCTACTGGGTGGCCATGCATGCAAACAAGATTGTGGCGCAGCCTGGAACGATCACCGGCTCGATTGGAGTCTTGGGAGGCAAGCTCCCGTCCAAAAAGTTATTTGAAAAGCTCGGCATCACCTTCGACAGGGTGCAAACCACGAAAAACGGAACCATGTGGAGTTTTGTCTATGACTACACACCAGACGAATGGCAACGTGTACAAGCTTGGCTCGATAAGATCTATACAACCTTTACCCAAAGAGTCTCCGATGGCCGTCGACTACCGATCGAGAAGGTGCGCAGTATCGCCAAGGGCCGCATCTGGACCGGTCAGGATGCCAAGCAACTGGGACTGGTAGATGAACTGGGCGGGTTACCGCTCGCCATCCGTCTGGCCAAGGAAGCGGCCAACATCAAAGCAGATGAACCCATCAAGCTGGTCGAGTTTCCAAAGAAATCGTCACCGCTCAAGAAACTATTGGCCCAACCATCCAATAGTGAGGAAACGGTTGCGGTGGAGGCATGGTCACAACTTGCCGTCGGTATTGAACCGCTGTTGGCGCTATTAGTGGAGAGCGGTGTGGCTGAAGAATCGGGAGCGCTACAGATGCCCAACACGGTGCGCAATATCCAATAAAGTTCGGAATATGGGCAGATGACGAGTGCTGGGGAAAAGGTCGCGACGGGGTCGCCCACGTGTGGAACCACAGGCGATTCACCCAGCGGCCAGTGAGTTCGGTGGAGACTAGAGCGGAGAGTTTGAGCGCCGCGCGCAGCAACCGGAACGCGACCGGCAGATTATTCTCGCGCGGTTTGCCGGACACCCAGGTCATGGTGTGGTTCCCGAAAGTGGTGCGTTCGAGAAACGTCGAAGGCGCTTCGTCCCAACGCTAAGGTAAGCCGCTCATACCCCGCCTACTCGACTGGCGCGAAGCTGATGAATAAGCCGTCAAGCGGAATTTGCATTTTCGGTAAGCCAATGATTTCACAACCATGCATCGTTATTACGCGACCGAAGTCAAAATCCACAGTATGAAACTTGGAATTTGCGGGTATGTCCACAGTTGACAGATCCAGTACAACAAATACGTTGTTGGTCGACTGAGTTATTTCAAACGCTCCGAGATCAACCCTCTCGATAAAAGCTTGTCTTTTACTCCCTTCCACTCCCGGTGCGTCGTAAGCAACGACGGACGGGATTCTGAGTTCTTGTTTTCGGACAGTAAAATTCGTAGAGAATTCAATAGCCACTACTGGTCTTCCAGCGATCCGCATTCGCTCGTTCTTCAGCTGTGCAGTAATCTTCCCAGGGTGCCGTTTTGGGTTGTCTTCATCGATTCGGTTGCACACCTTTTCGAATATCCCGTACAGCTGATCTGGTAAGCTCCGTAAGTACTCTTCAATACTTTCAATACTAAGGCCAGCTAAATCATTGCGAGCAAATTGGAAGACGAGGCTAACATTCTTGAACTCATAGAAGGTCAACGAGACGTTCGTCAAACAACCCCAAGATGATACCTCTTCTTCAGTAAGCGTGTGCATGTCACGGAGGATGATCCCGAATGCTTTGGCCTTTGCAATGGCTCCAGTTGTGAAGCCCGTCGCAGAAACAGCAATCACAGCATCAGCGTTTAGGCTCATCCGTCGGCCGATTAACTCCTCTATCCACTTAACATCCTGTTTTTCCTTGTGCATCCTGCACTCAATCAGAGTGAGCTTTCCCTCGCGCCTTATGGTTATGTCGATTTGTCGAGGCTGCGAGGGATTGTGCGGATCGGGCAAACGGTCGTTCCAAGTGATCTGCGAACCCGACTGCTCAATTAGATCGTGGATTCGTTTTATCCGCTGCTCAAACTTTTCAGATGGTTTCAGGCCCTTGCTGCTCATCTGATTTCAATGTTTCGTATAACGTCATCTTAAGCGGCGCGGGGTTGCTTGTCGCGTTCGCTTGAAGGCAAAGTTATATTGACTTTGGTTTGCTCAAGGAGCGTTTTGTAAAGTTGAGTCCGTTCTGCAATTAGTTTAGTTAAATGGTCAATACGAAGTTTGACACCTTCAACTGCGCCCTGTAGCTCACCCGCCTTCTTACATTCTTGATTGTAGAAAGATTCGCCCTTCCTACAGACAACCAGATTCGCATAGTAGTCCTTGGAGAGCGCCTCAAATTGATCGTGAAGTTTCGCCAACCGGGACTCGTCTTTCTCAATATCAACTCGAAGAGAATGCAATTCCGCAGCTAGTTGGTTGAGATTCGATACGCGCGCTGATTTGAACTCTTGCTCTAGATCAATCAGACGTTTCTCTTTTGTAATGCGAATGGCGGTTTCTACCTCCAGACGCTTTCTCGATTCGTCTATTTCGCCATTCAACACCGATATTCGATCTTGTAGTGCTCGGTTATCCTGCGTGAGATTACCTATCTTTAGTGTCGCCTGAGCACGTGCTTCAGGTTGTTCGACTAGCGTTTCTCTGCCGATCTTTAATCCCCATAAATCGACTGGCTGGCCACGAGCTAGCGCAATCGTAATAATGGCCGAGAGATACAATAAGACGCAGACAAATGCTGTACCTATCAGTCGTGGGGACAGCTTCTTAATTAGCTCTTCCATCGTTCAATACACGGTCCTGGCAATATAACGTTTGAATTTCACCGGCGCTGCACGGCTTTATCGCGTAGCATCCGGTGGAATGATTGGTTGGGGGTCATGGCGTTCTCTTAGAAGGCGACAGATATTGAGCCCCGGAAGTAATGGGCGGTATTCTTGAAACTTTCGTAAAGCCGCTGGAGCGAAAGCTAATAAAGTTTTTCGGAGGCCAGTTGATTTTGATCTTCCACGCATACGAGGAGTAGCCATTAGGGTACATAACAACCTCTCGATGAATTTCATGAATGGTCATCGGTTGAACAGCCGCAGTAGCGGACGCGTAGTCGACTTCCGGTCTCGGCATTGCAACGGCGGAATAGAAGAACCAAGTATATTCGGCCAGTTCAGCCTCATAAATTACACCGGACTCCACAGTTTGTCTTCCGAAAATTACAGAATGTGGGGCATGTCATCCAAATTTCATTCGCGCCGGGTTCGGCTATGGGCCGAGCGGCAGCGTGCGGGTATCGCCGCGCCGGGTGCGCGCCGGAAGGGAGGGCGCGAGCAGCGCCATCACCTTTTCCGCCGTCGCGCGGTAACCGGTGAGTTTGCCGCCACAGATGCTGACCAGGTGCGGTTGCAGCGGCGCATCGGTTGGAAAAAGTGTTTCGCGCTTCCGGTGGAAGGCCGCACCTTCTGCCAACGGCAACACGCGCAGGCCGGCGAACTGGTCACGCAGTTGCACGTCGCGTTGCGGGAAGTGACGGCGGAAGGTGCGCAACAGATATTCCACCTCCGCCGCCAGTGGCCGCACCTGGGCCGGATCGCCGTTGAAGCGCGTTTCGGTGGTGCCGACCAGCGTCATGCTGCGCCACGGCATGACAAACACCGCGCGCCCGTCTTCGGCCTCGGTGTAATACACGCCACGATGCAACGGCCCGTCGAGCACAATATGCGTCCCTTGTACCAGTTCGATATCCGCGGGTGACAGTCGCGGGGCCATGCGTGCCAGCACGCTGTTGACCCACGGGCCGGCGGCGTTGACCAAGGTCGTGCCGATGCACTCCTGTTCGCCCTGCGCCGTGCGGTAACGCACGGCATATCCGTGTGCGTTGCGTTGTGCAGCGAGAAATTCGCCCGGTATGACCAGCTCCGCACCGAGCGACTGCGCGGAGCGCATCACCGCCTGGGTGAGCGCGGCGTCGTCGGTCTGGGCGTCCTGATAGCGGAATACCGCCTGCAGATTATCGGTCGCGAGGCCATCGAGCTCGTCCCACTGCGAACGCGCTAGCGACGCGAACCACGCATGTCGGCGCAGGTTGTCGAGCACGGCATAGAGCGACAGTCCGGCGCGGATTTTCCACGGTCGCCGGTGGGTGTGGCGATAGACCGGGATATAAAACGGCACCAGGCGCACCAGCTGCGGCGCCACACGCAGCAGGATCGCGCGTTCGCGCAGGCTCTCGCGTACCAGATTGAATTGGCCGCTTTCCAGATAGCGCAAGCCGCCATGAATGAGCTTGCTGGAACGGCAGGAGGTGGCGCTGGCGATGCCGGTCTGCTCCAGCACCAACACCGAATAGCCGGCGGCCACCGCGGCCTGGGCCACGCCCGCGCCGTGGATGCCGGCGCCGATCACGACCAGATCGTGCTGTCCGGTCATGCCGGTTGTGCGCGCAGCGGCTCGAAGGCGGCGAGCATCTCGCCGATGGCGAACGTTTCGATGAAGCCCACGCCGCGCTTCGCCAGCTTGAGCGCGATTTGCGGGTCGGTGATTTCGTAGACCACGATTTTGGCGCCGGCGGTTTCAAGCGTACCAAAGCGCGGCAGGTCCTCTGCATCGCAGAACAGGTAGTCCGGGAGGATTGCCTGTACATCCTCGTGGCGTTGGTCGTGCCAACGCTCGAGGATTGCGCCAATACTGTGATATTTCTGCTGGCGCGCAGCGGCCAGCACCGGCATGTTGTAGGAAATAAGCACACACTGTGACGTCACCGGCGCCAGCGAGCGCAGCACGCTGTCCAGCACTGTCTGCACACCGAACACTTCTATCGATATACGCTTGAGTTCAATAAACGCAGTCACCTGCGGATGGCGCGCGAGCAGTGCGCCGAGTTCGGCGAGTGTCGTGAGCGGATTCTGCGCGAACTTGTAACCGAAGCGCTCGAACTCGAACACGTGCAAGGCCTTGAGCTCCTCGCGCGTGTAACGATGGATCATGCCCTGCGCGCGACACAGCCGGTCGAGGGTGCGGTCGTGGAACAGCACCGGCACCTTGTCGGCGCTCAACTGCACATCCACCTCGATGTAACGCGCGCCGGCGCGGATCGCGGCCTCGATGCTGATCAATGTGTTTTCTGGATAGTGCAGTGCATAACCGCGATGCGCGACCAGCTCCGGGATATCCATATCGATGTGCTCCTGCCGTCGGTACGGTGCCGGAACTTTACCACCCTGCGGGCGCGGCCGCGAACCACGCCGGTCAGCGCATGCGCACCGCCCGAATCAGCGCGCTCGCCATGACCACGAGGCCGATCGCGTACAGCGGCCAGACGAACGTGCCTGGCATCCAGCCGCGCAACGCCGTCGTGCCGCCGGCCAGTTGCGGCCAGGCCGGAGCGAGAAAACTGGCCAGGGCACACAGTGCCCCAGCCACAAACTGCTGGGCATCCACCCGGCGCAGGTGCAGCGCCCGTGCTGTCGCCAGCACCCATCCGCCCCAGAGCGTGAACAACAGCGCGATCAGCGCCGGCGCCAGCCACGGGCCGAACCACGGCCAGGGAATAAGGAACAGAATGTCCCATTCCAGCCACTGGCTGGGCCAGCCAAGGTAAACCTTCAGCCAGACGTAGTAGAAGAGATCCCACAGCCCGAAGACGAACACGAACGCCGCGAACCGGCGCATGAAACCGCGTGCGGCGAGCAGCGCCATCGCAAGAATCATCAGCACAGTGGCCAGCTCGCGGGCCAGTTCGAGCGCAAGATCGTTGGCGCTCAGCAGGCGCAGCGGGAAAAGCGCGAGCGGATTCTCCGGGTAATAGACGTGGCGCAGGTGCACGACCACGGCCGCTTCGACCAGCGCCATGGCAATCGCGTAGGCCGCGAGCCAGAACAGCAACGCGCGCGGCTTCATGCCGGCCCGCCGTACACCGGCGTCCGTGCGGCCATAGTCGGCAACCACGGGATCCGCAGATGGATCAGGGGATAAAGGGCGGGCGGCGTGTCTTCGAGCGCGCGGCCGCGATCGATGTGCGCCCCGGCCGATTCCGGTTGGTTCATGGTTTCGCTGCGACAGTTGATTGTGGACCGGTCATCTTGCCTGCTTCCGCCGACCGCCGATTCCTCTGCAAAACATACTACTACAGCGATTGTCTGAATAGTTGACAATTATAGTCAACATTGGGATATTATGTTGACTGATTTAGTCAACTTACGACCGCCGCGCTGCCCAAGCGGTCGTGACGGAGGCAAAGATGGCGACCGCAAATCCCGGCATTGAGGCACTGGTTCGGCGCGAGTACACACAGGGTTTTGTCACCGAACTCGAGGCGGACACCGTGCCGCCCGGCCTGAACGAAGACATCGTCCGCCTGATTTCCGCGAAGAAGGGCGAGCCCGAGTTTATGCGTGAGTGGCGGCTGCAGGCCTACCGTCACTGGCTGACCATGACCGAGCCGCGCTGGTCGCATGTGCACTATCCGCCGATCGATTACCAGTCGATCATCTATTTCTCCGCGCCCAAGTCCGGCAAGGACCGGCCGAAGAGTCTCGCCGACGTCGACCCGAAACTGCTCGAGACCTACGAGAAGCTCGGCATCCCGCTCAACGAGCGCGCGACACTCGCTGGGGTGGCAGTGGACGCGGTGTTCGACTCGGTGTCGGTCGCGACCACTTATAAGGAGAAGCTGGCCGAACTCGGGATCGTGTTCTGCGCATTCTCGGAAGCGGTGCGCGAATATCCAGAGCTGGTGCAGAAGTATCTCGGCAGCGTGGTGCCGTACCGCGACAACTTTTACGCCACGCTCAACTCGGCGGTGTTCAGCGACGGCACTTTCGTGTACGTGCCCAAGGGTGTGCGTTGCCCGATGGAACTGTCCACCTATTTCCGCATCAACACCGCCAACACCGGCCAGTTCGAGCGGACATTAATCATCGCCGACGAGGGCGCGAGCGTCAGCTACCTGGAAGGCTGCTCGGCGCCGATGCGCGACGAGAACCAGTTGCACGCCGCCGTGGTCGAGCTGGTGGCGCTCGCGGACGCCAAGATCAAGTACTCGACCGTACAGAACTGGTACCCGGGCGACGAGCAGGGGCGCGGTGGCATCTACAATTTCGTCACCAAGCGCGGCGCCTGCCGCGGCGCCCGTTCCGAGATCTCCTGGACCCAGGTCGAGACCGGCTCGGCAATCACCTGGAAGTATCCGAGCGTGATCCTGCAGGGTGATGACTCGGTCGGCCGGTTCTATTCGGTGGCGGTCACCAACAACCGCCAGCAGGCCGATACCGGCACCAAGATGATCCACCTCGGCAAGCGCACCAAGAGCACCATCATCTCCAAGGGCATCTCCGCTGGTCACGGCAGCAACGCCTACCGCGGCCTGGTGCGGATCGCGCCGACCGCAACCGGCGCGCGCAACTACACGCAGTGCGATTCGTTGCTGATGGGCGACCAGTGCGGCGCACACACCTTCCCATATATCGAGGTGCGCAATCCGACGGCGGTGGTCGAGCACGAGGCCAGCACCTCGAAGATTTCCGAGGACCAGCTGTTTTACCTGCGCACCCGCGGGCTGTCGGAGGAGGACGCGGTCAGCATGATCGTCAACGGCTTCTGCAAGGAAGTATTCAAGGAGCTGCCCATGGAGTTCGCGGTCGAGGCGCAGAAGCTGCTAAACTTAAGCCTCGATGGCGCGATTGGGTGAGGCGGAGAAGTCGCGGATGCACTTAACGTGCATCCGCGCCACCGAACGCCTGCACATGGGTGAGCCGCGCAGCGGCGAACGGGCGAACAGGATGTTCGCCCCGGACTTGCGCGAGAAGCAGGATGCGCAGCGCGCAAGTGCAGGCTGGGGTTTGGTGGAACGACGAAGTCGCGCCAGGGATGGCAGGTAATCTGAAAATTGGAGCGAGGTGTTTATGATGCTCACGATTAATAATCTCAAGGTCGAAGTCGAAGGCAAGGCAATCCTCAACGGCATCGATCTCGAAGTAAACGCCGGCGAGGTGCACGCCATCATGGGTCCGAACGGCTCCGGCAAGAGCACGCTCGCCCAGGTGTTGGCCGGGCGCGAGCAGTTCACGGTGGTGGACGGCACGGTGAGCTACGACGGCCAGGATCTGCTGGCCCTGGCGCCGGAGGAACGCGCCCGCCGGGGGCTGTTCCTCGGTTTTCAGTATCCAGTGGAAATCCCCGGGGTGAGCAATGTTTACCTGCTCAAGGCTGCGGTCAACGCCGCGCGCACGGCGCGCGGCGAACCGGAGCTCGATGCTTTCGATTTTCTCACGCTGGTGCGCGCCAGGCTCGAGATCATGGATATTCCCGAGACCTTTCTGTACCGCGCGGTGAACGAGGATTTCTCGGGCGGCGAAAAGAAGCGCAACGAGGTGCTGCAACTGCTGTTGCTCGAACCGCGCCTTGCGATCCTCGACGAGACCGACTCCGGCCTCGACATCGACGCGCTCAAGCTGGTCGCGAACGGTGTCAACAGTCTGCGCGCGCCGGAGCGGGCATTCATTCTGGTCACCCACTACCAGCGGCTGCTCGATTACATCGTGCCCGACCGGGTGCACGTCTTGGCCGGCGGCCGGATCGTGAAGTCCGGCGGACGCGAACTCGCGCACGAGCTCGAGCGGCGCGGTTATGACTGGCTGAAGGACGAAGCGGCATGAGCGCGGCACCCGACATCCGTGACTGGTACCGGCAGGAGTTCGCCGGGCGCGCGCCGGGTCTCGCCGGCGCCGGGTTGCCGTGGCTGGCCGCACAGCGCCGCGCTGCCATCGAGCAGTTCGCCAGCCGGGGTTTTCCGACCCGCAAGGAGGAGGACTGGAAGTACACCGATGTGGCACCGCTCGCCCTGCGTTATTTCCGACCGGCCAGCGCCGCGGCGCCGGTCGACGCCGCGGCGCTGGCGCCGTTTCAGTTCGATGCCTGGCAGCTGGTGTTCGTTGACGGCCGGTTCGCGCCGGAGCTGTCGCGCCTCGAAGGCCTGCCGGGCGGGGTGCGACTGACGAGCCTCGCCGCCCGCCTGCGGGAATCCCCCGATGCGCTCGAAGGCTGGCTCGGCCGCCACGTCGGCGCCGCGCGTCACGGGTTTGCGGCGCTCAACCTGGCGTTCGCCGAGGATGGCGCGGTCATCGAGATCCGGCGCGGCGTCGAACTAGAAAAGCCGATCCAGCTGTTGTCGGTACTGACCGGCGGCCAGGACAGCGTCCAACACCTGCGCCACCTGATCCTGGTCGAGGAAAACGCGCGCGCGGCTGTTATTGAAAGCTTTGTCGCACTGTCTCCGGTCGCAAGCTTCAGCACCGGCGTAACCGAGATTGATCTGGCCACCGGCAGCGAGCTCACTCATTACCGGCTGGTGCAGAACGGCGCGGATGCCAGCCAGATCGACACCACCCACGTGCAGCAGGGACGCGACAGCCGTTACGCTGCGCATGCCGTGACGTTGGGCGGCCGGCTGCTGCGTCACGAGCTCGACTGCGCACTCGCGGGTGAGGGTGCCGAGTGCCGCTTCAACGGCCTGGCGCTGGCGCGCGGCCAGGCACAGGTCGATACCCACACGCGCTTCGATCACCTGGCGCCGCACACCACTTCGCGCGAGTGGGTCAAGGGTGTGTTCGACGACGAGTCGCGCGGGGTGTTCAGTGGCCGGGTGGTGGTGCACCCCAATGCGCAGCGCAGCGACGCCGAACAGAGCAACCGCAACCTACTGCTGTCGCCACGCGCCGAGGCCGACAGCCGCCCGCAGCTCGAGATCTACGCCAACGACGTGAAGTGCGCGCATGGCGCGGCCACTGGCAGCCTCGATCCCGACCAGCTGTTTTATCTGCGCAGCCGCGGGTTGGAGATGGCGCATGCCCGCCAGCTGCTGGTGTACGCGTTTGCGGTCGACGCGCTGGCGCGCCTGCCGTACGCCACCTTGCGCCGTCGGTTGGCCGGAGCGCTCGGCGCCCGGCTGCTGCCGGGCGCGAGCCTGGAGGAGTTGATCTTATGAACGCCGACCTGCGCTCGCTCTACGAGCAAGTTGTGCTCGACCACAACCGCCAGCCGCGCAACTTCCAGCACCAGCCGGTCGGCGCCACGCACCACGCACACGGCTTCAACCCAGTGTGCAACGACGAGTTCACGGTGCAGCTCGCGGTCGAGGACGGCGTGATCAAGGATGTCGGTTTCACGGGCGCCGGCTGCGCGATCTCGACCGCCTCGTGCTCGCTCATGACCGAGGCGGTGAAAGGCAAGCCGGTAGCCGAGGCCGAGCGCATGTTCCATGGCGTGCAGCAGCTGCTCACCGTGGGCGGCGTGGCCCGGGACCTCGGCAAGCTCACCATCCTCGCCGGCGTGCGCGATTACCCGATGCGCGTCAAATGCGCGACCCTCGCCTGGCATGTGCTGCACGCGGCGCTGGCCGAGAAAGCCGCGACCGTGTCGACCGAGGACCAGGGCCCGCCGCCGCCGAAGGAGTGTCTGATCCCCGTGGTCATCGAGGCAGGACACAAGCCATGACCGCCGCGACTGCCAGCACCCCGCTGTGGGACCTCAAGCCGCGCATCGTCGAAGCGCTGCGCACCGTGCACGACCCGGAAATCCCGGTGAACATCCACGATCTTGGTCTGGTGTACGCGATCGAGATCTACGACGGCGGACGGGTGCGGATCCTGATGACGCTCACCACGCCCGGCTGCCCGGTGGCCCAGGAGTTCCCGGCGCACGTCGCACAGGTGGTGAAGGCAGTGCCGGGCGTGAGCGACTGCGAGGTCGAAATCGTGTGGGAGCCGCCGTGGTCGGCGGAGCGCATCACGGTCGAAGACCGCTTGCGGCTCGGGTTGTTGTAAGCGCGTGTCCGGCGCACCGGTGACCGGCGGAGGAAACCATGCGCGAACTGTCAGCCGGTATTCGCCACCTTATCCGCTCCTTCCTGTTCACGGAGCTGGCGCGCGGTATGTGGGTGACCGGGCACAATCTGTTCCGTCGCAAGTTCACTATCCAGTATCCGGAAGAGAAGACTCCGCAGTCGCCGCGCTTCCGCGGGCTGCACGCGCTGCGCCGCTACCCGAACGGCGAAGAGCGTTGCATCGCCTGCAAGCTGTGCGAGGCGGTGTGCCCGGCGTGTTGTATCACCATCGAGTCGGAGGAGCGACCGGCGGCTCCGCCCATCCCTGGGCTCTCGCCGCATTCGCACGTCCCTGTGCAGCATGGCACGCGCCGTACCACACGCTACGACATCGACCTGTTCAAGTGTGTGTGGTGCGGATTTTGCGAGGAGGCCTGCCCGGTGGACGCAATCGTGCTCACGCGCATTTTCGAGTTCCACTACGAGAGTCGTGCCGGCTCGATCATCACCAAGGACGAGCTGCTCGCGATTGGCGACCGCGAGGAGGGCCGCATCGCCACCGACCGCGCCGCCGAGGCGCGTTACCGCTAGACTGCGGGGCGTGTATCAGGTGTCGGGCGGCGGCTTGGGCAGACCGGCGAGCTTGCAGAGCGCGCGCACCGGGTCATTCGGGAACAGCCGATAAAGGAATTTCGCGTATGTCTTTTCGTCCTGGAAATGCACGCCGTGCTGCCGGCCGAGCGTGCGCAGCAGGATGTGCATGGTCGGCACCGCGCCCATGGTCTCGAAGTATTCGCGGAAATACAGGATCAGTCCCCAGTGGTCGTCGTACAGCCGCAGGCCGTCGCGCGCCGCGCAGTGTTCGACGAACGCCTCGCTCCAGTCGGCGAGGTCGAGCAGGTAGCCCTGTTCGTCGGTATGGATGACACGGTCGTTGATTTCGAGATCCATTGTCGGCCCCCGCCTGGCGTGGTGCCCGCACGGGTCATGGCATTGCCGGGTAATAGATACTTTCGCTCTGGATAGGGAACGATTCAAGACGACAAAAAGTGCATGATTCGTGGCGGCCAGTTGTCTGAGTCGTTCAGTGCAGGTAGGCGCGTACCCCGGGCGCGAGCGGCGAGCGCAGCAGGGCGTTGCGTGCGGTCCATTCCTCGCCGGGTGCGAGTGTTTCGAGGAAATGCGCCTCGCCGCCGATCTGTACCACGATCGGCACACCGTCGCGGTACAGCACGCGGTTGCCCGCGAGTGCCGGAACTTTCGCGCCGGGGGTGAGGATACCGACCAGGTTGAGCGGATCGGCGGCGCTGACCGACACGAGCTGGCCTTCCGCTTTTTCCTTGCGCAGCGCGCGCAGGCTCGCCACGGCCTCAGGCAGGGCGTACTGCTCACCGCTGAAGCCGGCGACGAAGCGCCCGCCGCGGATCTCGCCGCGTGCCTCGAGCCGCCGATAGACGCGCAACAACTCATACCACGGCGGCAGCCAGTCGGCCTCGCGCTCGAGCACGCGCTTGAACACCACGCCATAGCGGCGCAGCAGCAGGCGCGCGATCTGTTCGACGCTTTCCGGTTCCAGTGGCGCCGACGCTGTGGCCTGTGCCGGGCGCGGTGTGAGCGTCCAGCGCCCGGCCTCGGCGATGCCGTAGGCGTGCAGCCGTCGCCGATGCGGCCCGCGCACGGCACGGCGCTTGTCACTCGGCACGAGCAGTGCGCGCAGGCCGGCGAAACTGTCGGCGTGCAACAGACCCGCGCCCACCAGCTCGGCGAGCGCCTCCTCGGCCTGCGATTTCATCAGCCCGCTGCCGGCCAGTATGTCGTCGAAGAACGAGGCGCCGTGGTTACGTAAGTAGTCGGCAACAGCCTGGGCGCGCGGGCTGAGGCGCAATGCGTCCGCCTGGCGCGCCGCTACGAGCTTCTGCCACGGCACGCTGTGCGGGCGCGTGACCAGCGCGATCGGCGTGCTGCGCACCGGCGCGCTCGCCGTCCTGCGTGGCGTAACCCCTGAAGAAGCTGATGGTGACGGCGCCATGTTGGGCGTTGTTCTATCTGGCGACCCGGCGCCGGTCTCCGCAAGCGCTTCGCCGCGTGAGCCAGTCGGCCAGACCTTATCCTTGCCCGCGGCCGGTTTCGGCGGCGTGAGCCGCGCCCACAGCACGCGCCCGGACAGACACAGGCTGTCGAGCCATTCCGGATCGTAGTGCTGCAGCCGCACCGGCAGGATATCCGCTTCCCAGGCGGCGGCCGCGGCCTCGAAGCCTTCCAGCTGTTCGACGATCGTCGCCAGTGCCTGCGGGCCTTCGGGTTTCGGATCGCTGGTCAGCCCCTGCCAGCGGAACAGGAAGCGCAGAAAATCCGCGGCCGGCAGCGGTTCGATTTCGGCGCGCAGGCGCTCGATGGTGTAGCGATGGATGCGCGCCAGCAGCCGGCGTTCGCACCACTCAAGGCTATCCGGTGCGCGCGTAGCGCGCGACGGCTCGCCTCCCTCTCCCTTTGGGAGAGGGGGTGGGGGTGAGGGAGTCGGGGCAACAAGATCAGGGTGATCGTTACCAGGCGTGAACCGGCCGCGCATGGCAAAGCCCTCGCCTTCGAGTGCCGTGAGCGTCAGATCGAGTGCGTTCTGCGCGACACCCAGCCGTTGCGCGAGTTGTGCCGTCGTCACCGGACCGAGCCCCTGCAACTGGCCGCGCACCAGTTCGATAAGCGCTGCTTCGCGGATCCAGGCGCGCTCGCTAAATTCGGCCGGTGCTTCCAGTGGTGGTGTCGGCGCTACGTCGGGATAGATCGCGCTCAGCATCGGCAGTCGTTCCACCGCCACCCACAGTTGCACGGTTTCGGACACTGGCATGATCGTCACGCGCCGTGCCGCGACCAGCGCATCAAAAAATTCCCGCCATAGCGGCTGCGGTGGCAAGGTACCGAGCAACATCAGCGCATCGTGCAGTTCATCGGCGTTCTCCACCTCCGGCCAGGCCTGTTCGCGCACGCGCGCAATCGCCTCGGCGTCGAGCTTGCCGAACTCCTCGGCTTCGGCCGGGTCGAGCCAGCGCCGGCTCAGCACTGCCTGGGTGCGGCGTTCTTCGAGCGGTGCATCATCGAGAAAACCATAGGGCCGCGCATTCAGTATCTCGAGTGCCAGCGGCGAGGGATGCGGCAGGTCGCGTGTCACAAGTTTCTTTTCGCCGCGTTCCAGTGCCGTCAGCAGTTTGATCAGTCCTTCGATATCCATGGCCTCATTGAGGCAGTCGGTGAGCGCCTGGTTCACCAGCGGATGGTCCGGCACCTCGCGGTCGCCGACAATGTTCTCGGCACAGGCAATCTGGTCGGGAAACACTACGGCAATCAGATCCTCGGCCTCGATGCGCTGGAACGGCGGCGGGTTCTTGTGCCCGCCGCGGAAGCGCTTCACCGCGAGTGAAATATTCGCCACCCAGCGCCAGCGCGTGGTGAACAGCGGCGCGGCGAGCAGCGCCTGCACCAGCACTGCGCGCACCAAACGGCTGTTGAGATAATGCGCCACTTCTTCCAGCGGGAAACTGTGGGTCTCGCCGAGACTGAGTATGATCGCGTCCTCGGTCACCGCCGCCTGCAACTCGAAGTTGAACTTGCGGCAGAAGCGCTTGCGCAGGCTCAGGCCCCAGGCGCGATTGATGCGGCTGCCGAACGGACTGTGCACGATCAGCTGCATGCCGCCGGTTTCGTCGAAGAAGCGTTCCAGAACAATGGTGTCCTGGGTCGGCAGCTGCCCGAGCACACCCTTGGCGCTGGCCAGATATTCGGTGAGCTGGTGCGCGGCGCTGTGGTCGAGATGCAGTGTCTGCATCAGCCACTCGACCGTGGCGGCGAGGCTGTCGGCGCCGATGTGCGTCAGGCGCGCATCGAACGCGGCGCGCAAGCGCGCGACCGCGTGCGACAGCTCGTCGGTACGTGCCGGCGCCTCGCCAAGCCAGAACGGGATGCTGGGCGGCGCGCCCTTGGCATCCTCGACACGCACCGTGCCGGATTCAATCTTGAGGATGCGGTACGAGGCGTTGCCGAGTTGGAAAATGTCGCCGCCCTGCGATTCGACCGCGAAGTCCTCATTAAGTGTGCCGATGAACAGGCCGGCCGGTTCCAGGATCACGCGGTAATCGGCGTTGTCCGGAATCGCACCGCCGTTGGTCAGCGCGGTGAGGCGCGCGCCCTTGCGCGCGCGCAGTTGCCGGTTCACTGCGTCGCGGTGCAGATAGGCGGAGCGCCGCCCGCGGCGCGTGGCATAACCTTCAGACAGCATGTGCACCACGGCGTCGAACTCGGCACGCGTCAGGTCGCGGTACGGATAGGCGCGCCGCGCCAGTGCATACAGCTCGTCCTCGCTATAGTCGCGCGCCGCAACCTCGGCCACGATTTGCTGCGCCAGCACGTCGAGCGGCTTGGGCGGGATGATCAGCCGGTCGAGCTCGCCGCGCTGGACGCTGTCGAGCAGCGCGGTGCATTCCACCAGATCATCGCGCGACAGCGGAAACAGCCGGCCCTTGGGGATGCCGCCGACCGCGTGGTTGGCGCGCCCGACGCGTTGCAGGAAGGTGGCGATGGCATGCGGGCTGCCCAGTTGGCAGACCAGATCGACGTCGCCGATGTCGATGCCCAGTTCCAGCGAGGCGGTCGCAACCAGCGCGCGCAACTGGCCGGACTTCAGGCGTTGTTCGGAGTCGAGGCGCTGTTCCTTGGACAGGCTGCCGTGATGGGCGCCGACGTTTTCCTTTCCCAGACGCTCGCTCAAATGCAGTGTGACACGCTCCACCTGGCGGCGGGTGTTGGCGAACACCAGGGTGGTGTGGTGGGCGCGGATCAGCTCGGCCAGCCGGTCGTATACCTGTTCCCACACCTCGCCTGACATCACCGCCTCGAGCGGTGCGCCCGGCAGTTCCAGGGCAAGATCGCGTGCGCGGGTGTGGCCACTGTCGATAATCGCGCAGGCGGGCTTGCTGTCAGCGTCCAGCACATCGCTGCCGACCAGAAACCGCGCGATCTCCTCGATCGGTTTCTGTGTGGCCGACAGGCCGATGCGCGTGAGCGCATGCGGGCACGTGAGTGCCGCCAGGCGTTCCAGCGACAGCGCCAGATGCGAACCGCGTTTGCTGCCGGCCACGGCATGAATCTCATCCACGATCACGCTGCGCGTCGTCGCCAGCATGTTGCGTCCGGATTCGCTGGTGAGCAGCAGATACAGCGACTCGGGGGTGGTGACCAGAATATGCGGTGGGCGCTTGATCATGGCCGCGCGCTCGCCGGGTGTGGTGTCGCCGGTGCGCACCTGCACGCGGATGTCCACGTCCGGTAGCTTGAGCGCCTTCAATTGTGTACGAATCCCTTCCAGCGGCCATTGCAGATTGCGCTCGATGTCGTTGGACAGTGCCTTGAGCGGCGACACGTACACCACTTGGGTTTCGTCTGCGAGTGGCTGCGCAACGCCGTCGCGCACCAGTGCATCGATCGCGGCGAGGAACGCCGCCAGCGTCTTGCCCGAGCCGGTGGGCGCGGCGATCAGCGTGTGCCGCCCGGCGCGAATCGCCGGCCAGGCCTCGGCCTGCGGCGCGGTCGGTGTGCTGAAGGTCGCCTGGAACCAGCCGGCGACGGCAGGATGAAAGGGGGTGAACGGCATCGTCAGTCGTCGTAAGTCTCAGTGATCAAAAGAAAGCTTTACTCCCCCTCTCCCACTTGTGGGAGAGGGGTCGGGGGAGACGACTGCATGGATGCAGGAGGTAGGGCAGCGCCGGGAGCGGCTGCCGAGGGCGCAACGTATCTGCTCCAACACACTCTCCAACTGTTGCATCACATCGTTATTCCAGAAACGCAGCACCGTATAACCCTGACTGCGCAACCACGCATCCCGATCCTGGTCGTAGTGCACCTGCTCGGCATGCTGGCCGCCATCGAGCTCGATTATCAGCCGCTGCTCCAGACACACAAAATCCACAATGTAGCGGCCCATTGGTTTTTGCCGCCTGAATTTCAGACCCAGGAAGCGATGCGCCCGCAGGTGATACCACAGTCGTTGCTCGGCTTCGGTCTGTTTGCTGCGTAAGGTTTTGGCGTTTTTTTAACATGCGCCTGTATCCCTCGGCGCCCTCTCCCCCAGCCCCTCTCCCGCAGGCGGGAGAGGGGCGCATTTTACTGCACGCGCGGAAACCTTTGCTCACTACTCAAGAGACGCTTATTCCCCAGACGTTTAGTCCCCTCTCCCACTTGTGGGAGAGGGGTCAGGGGAGAGGGAAGAACTATCCACTCACCGTTCTCCTCAGCAACTATCTTGATCCCAACCGCCCGCAACCGCCAGCCCCGCAGGCGGCGTGACAAAACCCACGTACAGGCGCTACCTTTGGCGTACAGGTCGGCACTCGCCGCCTCGGAATCGGGAGCAACCATGACCGGAAAACCCAAAACCCAGAACATGGCGCTGTTCTGCGACTTCGAGAACGTCGCGATCGGGGTGCGCGACATCCGCGCCGCCGAGTTCGACATCCAGAAGGTGCTGGAGCGGTTGCTGCTCAAGGGCAGCATCGTGGTCAAGAAGGCCTACTGCGACTGGGACCGCTACAAGGAGTTCAAGGCCACCATGCACGAGGCGGCCTTCGAGCTCATCGAGATTCCGCACGTGCGCCAGTCAGGCAAGAACTCGGCCGACATCCGCATGGTGGTCGACGCCCTCGACCTCTGCTACACCAAGGCGCACGTCGATACCTTCGTCATCATCAGCGGCGATTCGGACTTCTCGCCGCTGGTCAGCAAGCTGCGCGAGAACAACAAGCTGGTGATCGGTGTCGGGGTGAAGCAATCCACCTCCGATCTGTTGATTGCCAACTGCGACGAGTTCATCTTTTATAATGATCTGGTGCGCGAGCAGAAGAAACTGCCGCGCCGCAAACCCAAGGCGCCCGCCGGCAAGACGCCGGAGAAAGCCGGCGGCGACGGCGAAATGCAGAAGCAGCAGGAGGCGCTCGACTTGGTGGTGGAAACGGTCGAGGATCTGTTCAAGGAACGCGGCGAGGAGGAAAAGGTGTGGGGCTCGATGGTCAAGCAGGCGCTCAAGCGCCGCAAGCCCGGCTTCAACGAGACCTACCACGGCTTCCGCACCTTCAGCAAACTGCTGGAAGCGGCGCAGGCGCGCGGTCTGTTGCAGCTGGAACACGACGAGAAATCCGGCGGCTACATCATCACGAGTCTCGCGGCCGAAGAATAAATCACGCGCATTGGTCCCGCGACACGGGACAGCGCATGTTGCAGGTATCACATCGCGGAGCATGCGCATGGACTGGCTCGGTTACCTGATTGCGACCTTCATCGCGGTTTTCGTGCTGAGCAGCTTCCTGCCGCTGTGGCGCGCGCGCCAGGCGCGCGGCCGCACTGTGCCCGAGCTGGACGCGCTGCTCACCGACGCACAGCGTGCTCAGCAGCGGCTGCTGGTCTATTTCTGGAGCCCGACCTGTGGCATGTGCCGCGGCATGACACCGATCATCGACAAGCTGGCCGCGGAACGCGGCGATGTGCTCAAGGTGAACGCCGCCGAATCGGTGGACCTTGCCAAACACTTCGGCGTTATGGCCACGCCATCGCTCGCGCTGGTGAAGCAGGGTGTCGTGAAAAAAATCTTGGTCGGCGCGAAGAGCGAACCGCAGATTCGCGTGCTGCTCGAGGCGTGATCAGCAGCGGCCGGCGTCGCTTCATCCGGGCAACTTAGGATAAACATCAATGGATCCCAATTTCTGGCACGAACGCTGGCAGCGCAACGAGATCGGTTTTCACCAGCAGGAGATCAATGCGCACCTGCAGGAATTTTGGCCACAGCTGGCGGTTCCAGCCGGCGCTCTGGTGTTCGTGCCGCTGTGCGGCAAGAGCCGCGACCTGTTGTGGCTGCGCGCTCGTGGCCACGCGGTGCTCGGTGTTGAGCTCAGCCCGATCGCGGTGCGCGATTTCTTTGCCGAGAATGCGCTGACGCCACAGGTCACGCGCCACGGTCCGTTCGAGCGCTACGTGGCGGACGGGCTGGTGGTGCTGTGCGGGGATTTCTTCGACTTGACGCCAGCGTTCTTGCAGAAAGTGGCCGGTGTCTACGACCGCGCCTCGCTCATCGCCCTGCCGCCCGAGCTGCGAGCGCGCTATGCCGGGCACAGCACAGCAATTCTGCCGGCCGCGGCCGGCACGCTGCTCGTTACCATGGAATATCCGCAGAACGAAATGAGCGGGCCGCCGTTTGCCGTGCGCGAGGAGGAGGTGCGCCAGCTGTATGACAAGCGTTACACAGTCACCTGCCTGTTCAGCAAGGACATCCTGGCCGAGAATCCGCGTTTCCGCGAGCGTGGTTTGGGTGCGCTCACCGAGAAGGTTTATCGGCTCGCACCACGCCCGGTGTAGCGGAATTAGGGCTATGCCGTCGCAGGCGCTGGTCGGAAAGAGGTGTTGCGCTGACTGGTCGCTGAACCCACACAAACAATCACAGTTTCACGTCCTCCGGTAATCACTGTCATCCGCGACGTTTCCGGGTTAATGCGGAGCAATGCTTCATTCAGTGTGGGTATCGGCAAGTGGCGATTGAAATTATCGGGCCGAAGAGTAGTCTAAAAAAGTGTATGGGAGTAACAACATCAAACGGAGGATGAGGCCATGACCACCCTGATTCAAACGATGATGGAAATGGAAAGAGGCGATGTTAAGGATCCGATGTTTCCGCATGCCCCGGAGGACTGGACACCGCGTCTCGGCCGCGCAGCCGCCAAAGCCGAAGGCCTTGTGCTCAGTGAGGAGCATTGGGCCGTGGTCGCCGCGCTGCAGGACTACTTTGCCCGGCACGCAGAGCGGGAGCGCAACATGCGCGAGTTGCACGACGCACTCGACGAGCGGTTCCATGCCAGCGGCGGCATGCGTTACCTCTACCAGCTGTTTCCGGGTGGACCGGTGGCGCAGGGCTGCCGGATCGCCGGTTTGCATGTGAACGTCGTCGATCGCGGATTCGGCAGCGTGATGTAACGCGGAGCGGTGCCGCGACTCAGCCGGTGCGCCGCGCGAGCGCGCGGGGATGAAGTTCTAGCGCGTGGCGCAAAGCGTGCGAGCGTCAAACCTGAAAGATCGATCTCGGCTGTTCGGCCCGAGATAATATCGACCAGCAACTTTCCCGAGCCGCCGGTCATGGTCCAGCCGAGTATGCCGTGGCCGATATTGAGATAGAGATTCTGGTAGGCCGTCGCGCCCAGCGCCGGCGGATTGTCCGGGGTGCGTGAGATCGCCAGTCGCGGGAAACAAGTCGCGCACCACATGCGCGAGCGCCGCGAGGCGTGCCGGGCGCAAGCGGAGATCATAGTTGCACAGTTCAGCGGTGCCGGCGGCGCGCAGCCGGTTGCCGAGCCGGGTCAGCACAACTTTAGTCGATCGGGTGGGCGTTCGGGTTCGTTTCACTCACCCCAGCTTATGGTTGAGTGCTGCCACGGTCCTGGCGCGGCCCGCCCTCAGGCACGGCCCTTCTTCACCGCTTCCAGGAATGGGGTGATGATGTCCATCGGCAGCGGGAACACGATGGTCGAGTTCTTGTCGGCGGCGATGACGGTGAGCGTTTCCAGGTAACGCAGCTGGATCGCCTGCGGCTGCTGGGACAGGATCTGCGCTGCCTGTGCCAGCTTTTCGGAGGCCTGCAGCTCACCCTCGGCGTGAATCACCTTGGCGCGGCGCTCGCGCTCGGCCTCGGCCTGGCGGGCGATGGCGCGCACCATGGTCGGGTCGATGTCGACGTGCTTGATCTCGACTGAGGTCACCTTGATGCCCCAGGCATCGGTCGCGGCGTCGAGGATCTTCTGGATGTCGATGTTGAGCTTGTCGCGCTCGGACAGCATCTCGTCGAGCTCGTGCTTGCCGAGCACCGAGCGCAGCGTGGTCTGGGCGAGCTGCGAGGTGGCGGCGTAGAAGTCCTCCACCTGGATGATGGCGCGCTCAGGATCGATGACGCGGAAGTACACCACCGCGTTCACTTTCACCGACACGTTGTCGCGCGAGATTACGTCCTGCGGCGGCACGTCCATGACGACGATGCGCAGGTCCACGCGCACCATCTGCTGAATCCCGGGCACGACCACGATCATGCCCGGGCCCTTCACCCGCCAGAAGCGCCCGAGCAGGAACACCACGCCGCGCTCGTACTCGCGGGTGATGCGCAGCGAACTGGCCACCAGAATCAGGCCAGCAAGAAATACAAAGGCAGTCGAGAATAGCATGTCAGTCCTCCTTGGGTTGCGGTTCTACCAACAATGTCAGTCCTTCGCGGCCGGTGACGCGCACTTTCTGCCCGGCCGTGAGCGGCGCTCGGGTGCGCGCGTTCCAGTCTTCGCTGTGGATACGGACGCGGCCTTCGTGTTTGAAGCCCTCAAGCGCTACACCGCTGGCGCCGATCAGTTCCTCGGAGCCGCTCACGATGCGCCGCCGGCGCGCCTTGAGGGCGAGGCTGACGACCGTGAGAAAGAATGCCGCGCTCACCAGCGCCACGCTGCCGATCAGCCAGTAGGAGATGCCGAAGCCGGGCACCTCGGTATCGAGCAGCAGTATCGAACCGGCGACAAAGGCAATCACTCCGCCGATGCCGAGCGCGCCGAAGCTCGGCACGAACGCCTCCGTGATCATGAAGGCGATGCCGAGCAGGATCAAGGCGAGTCCGGCATAGCTCACCGGCAGCACCTGGAAGGCGAACAGCGCCAGCAGTAGACAAATGCCGCCGACCACACCGGGCAGGACAAAGCCCGGATTCCACAGCTCGAAGAACAGGCCGTAGATGCCGAGCAGCATCAGGATATAGGCGATGTTCGGATCGGTGATCACCGCCAGCAGGCGGCTGCGCCAGTCCGGCGCGATGAGCGACACGGCGAGTCCCTTGGTCTTGAGTATTTGCGCGCGGCCGTCCACCTCGACCTGGCGGCCATCAATGCGCGCGAGCAGATCATCCACATCGCGTGCCATCAGGTCGACGACCTTGAGCTGCACCGCCTCCTCGGCCGGCAGACTCACGGCCTCGCGCACCGCGCGTTCCGCCCACGCGACATTGCGGCCGCGCAGCTGCGCGAGGCTGCGGATGTAGGCGACCGCGTCGTTCGTCACCTTGCGCGTCATGGTGTCGCCCTTGGGTTCCTTGTCGCCTTTATCCTTGGCGTCCTTCTTCACGGGTTCGGATTTGCCCGGGTCCGGCACGCCGCCGATCTGCACCGGCGTGGCCGCGCCGAGGCTGGTGCCGGGTGCCATGGCGGCGACGTGACTGGCGTAGAGAATATAGGTGCCGGCGCTCGCGGCGCGCGCGCCGGACGGCGCCACATACCCTGCCACCGGCAGCGGCGAACCGAGGATGTCCTGGTTGATCTTGCGCATGGCGATGTCGAGTCCGCCCGGGGTGTCGATGCGCAGGATGACGATGGCAGCGTTGCGCGCACGCGCTTTGTCCAGGCCGCGGTGAATGTAGTCGCTGGTGGCCGGGCCGATGGCACCGGAGATTTCCAGCAGCACCGCCTGCCCGGGCGCCGCCGAGTCGGCGGCCAGGAACAGCGACCAGACAGAGAGCAGCAAAAGAAACAGCCGGCGTGCGTGTTTCATGTGTTCCACCATAACAGAGAATGCGCGCTGCGGAAAAATTCACGGTGACGTAACAGCTACGAGCTTAGACGCGCAGGGATATACAAAGTGCCACCCCACCGGACTTAGCGCCTCGCGATTGTCATTTTTTCGTAGGGTGCGCTTGCGCACCGTTGGCTTTGCTGAATGGTGGTTCGGTGCGCAAGCGCACCCTACGTTTTTGAAATGCGCCGGCGTGGAAGTGCGATTTCGATTAAGAACCCAGGTGCAGCGGCAGACGCCGCAGCCGCTGGCCGGTGGCCGCGAACACGGCGTTGGCCACGGCCGGCGCGATCACCGGCACACCCGGTTCGCCCACGCCGCCGGGCGCCGCGCTACTGGCCACGATATAAACCTCAACCGTTGGCATCTCGGCTAGAGTGAGGATCGGATAATCGGCAAAGTTCGCTTGCTGCACGCGCCCGCGCTCGATGCGAATCTCTTCTTTCAAGGCCGCCGAGAGGCCAAAGGCGATCGCACCTTCCAGTTGTGCGCGCACGCTGTCCGGGTTCACGGCGATGCCGCAGTCGATGGCGCACACCACGCGTTCCACTCGAATCGTGTCCCGTAGCACGGCGACCTCCGCAACCTGTGCGACGCTGCTGCCGAACGAGTGGTAGCGGGCGATACCGCGTCCACGCCCGGCCGGCAGCGGCCTGCCCCAGCCGGCTTTGTCCGCGACCAGCTCCAGCAGTGCGCGCTCGCGCGGCAACGCTTGCAGCAGATGCCGCCGGTACTCGAATGGATCCCGCCCGGCGGCCTGCGCCAGCTCGTCCACGAAGCACTCGATGGCGAAGGCGTTCTGCGAGGCACCGACCGAGCGCCACGGACCGGTCGGCACGGCGGATTCCACTTCGACATGCTCCTCGCGCAGATGCGGGATCGCGTACGGCACCTGAATGCCGTCGAGCACCAAGTCCGAACCGGCGATGCGCATCCACCACGCGCTCGGATAGCCATCCGTATCGAGTGCGGCGGCGAGGCGCATGGCCCCGGCAGGGCGATACTTGTCATGCTGCAGGTCATCGGCGCGTGTCCAGATGACCTGTACCGGTGTGCCGGTTTTCTTCGCGAGTTCCACGGCCTCGGCGACGAAATCCGTTTCCAGTCGCCGGCCGAAGCCACCGCCGAGGAACTGGCTGTGCACGCGCACCTTGCTCTTCGGCAGCCCACTGATCTCGGCCGCAACCGAATGCGTGTCCACCTGTGACTGGGTGCCGACCCAGACATCGGCACCATCGGCATTCACCTCGGCGACGCAGTTCATTGGTTCGAGCGGGGCGTGCGCCAGATAGGGCGTGAAATAATCCGCCTCGACGGTGCGCGCGGCGTTTTTCAAGATGCGCTCGGCATGGCCGTCGTTGCGCACGCGCTTGCCGCGCCGCGCCAATGCCGCACGCAGTTCGGCATGAATCGCCGCGTTGTCGAGCGCCGCCGCTTTGCCTTCGTGCCATTCGATGTGCAGCCGCGCGCGCCCGTGCTGTGCCGACTCGAAGTCGTCGGCCAGCACCGCCACGCCGCTGGCAATCTCGAGGACGGCCCGTACGCCCGGCACGGCCTGCGCGGCGCCGGCATCGAAGCGTTGCGCCCGTCCGCCGAACACCGGGCAGCGCGCCACCGTGGCGACCAACATGCCCGGGCGCGTGATGTCGATGCCGTACAATGTGCGTCCGGCAACCATGTCCGGAATATCGAGGCGCGGTACCGACTGGCCGACGAGGCGGAATTCGCCGAACTCCTTGAGCGGGGGATGGCGCGGCGGTTTGCGGCGTGCCGCTTCCGCCACCAAGGCGCTATAGGGCAGTGCCTGGCCGTTCGCGCTATTCACCACATGACCCTGTGCGGCGCGACACGCGCCGCGCGCCGCATGCCAGCGTTGCCGGGCCGCTTCGATCAGCGCCTCGCGCGCCGCTGCCGCGTGTCGGCGCAACGGCTCCCACTCGCCGCGCACCGAGCTCGAGCCGCCGGTGAACTGCCGGCCCCAGAGCGGGTTCTTGTACTTCGGATCGGCCGGGGCGAACTCGGTGCGGATGCGGTCGAGGTCCACTTCCAGTTCTTCGGCCACGAGCACGGCCAGGTTGGTGAGCGCACCCTGGCCCATCTCCGAGTGGTTGATCACGACGCTGACCGTGTCATCCGCATGCACGCGGATGAAATCATTCAGGGCAATGCCGGCATCGGGTGCGGGCGGCAGGATCTGTACGTGCGGCACGATCGGCCCGATGCCTTGGGCGGCGCGTTGGATCGCGCGGCGGATACGCGCATAGGCGCCACAGCGGCACAACACGCCCGACAGGGCGGCGTCGATCTCGGCGTCCGTAGGATTGTGGTGTTTCGCCAGCAGTGCGGCCGCGGCGAGCAGCTGACCGCCCTGGCAGTAGCCACACTGCGGCACCTGTTCGGCGATCCAGGCCGCGACCAGTGCCGGATGTGTCGCCGCGAGGCCCTCGACGGTTAGCACGGATTTACCCGCCACCTTGGCGAGCGGCAGCATGCAGGCGTGCTGTGGCATGCCGTCGACCAACAGCGTGCAGATGCCGCACAGGCCGACGCCGCAACCATACTTGGTGCCTTTGAGCTGCAGCGTGTCACGCAGCACCCAGAGCAGCGGCTTGTCCGGGTCAGCGTCGATCGCGTGCAACTGGCCATTGACGGTGAGCGTGAGCATAGGGCCACCAGTATAGGCGTGCGCCGCGCTGCCATGCATCTACGTCGGTAGTCGGTGAATTCACTGCGCTATTCGGCCCTGCGCACGGTGGCGGGAATCAGGCAAAGCGTGCGAGCGTGAGGCCTTCGAGATCGATATGCGGCGCGCGGCCGGAGATAAGATCGGCGAGCACCTGCCCTGAGCCGCAGGCCATGGTCCAGCCGAGGGTGCCGTGGCCGGTGTTGAGATAGAGATTCTCATATTCCGTTGTGCCGAGCACCGGCGGATTGTCCGGCGTCATCGGGCGCAGACCGGCCCAGGGTTCGGCGTGCGTGAGATCGCCAGTCGCGGGAAACAGGTCGCGCACCACATGCGCGAGCGTCGCGAGGCGTGCCGGGCGCAGCCTGAGATCATAGCCGCACAGTTCGGCGGTGCCGGCGGCGCGCAGCCGGTTGCCGAGCCGGGTCAGCACAACCTTATAGGTTTCGTCGGTGAGCGTGCCTTGTGGCGCGGCGGCAGCGTTCGTGATGGGAACGGTGATCGAGTAGCCCTTCACCGGATACACCGGCAGCCGGATGCCGAGCGGACGCAGCAGCAGCGGTGAGTAGCTGCCGCAGGCCAGCACATAGGCATCGGCCGTGAGATCGCCGCGGTCGGTGACAATACGCGCAATGCGCGCGCCATCGGCGATGATCCGGGTCACGACGGTGGACGCGAGAAAGGTCACGCCTTGCTGTTGCGCGCGCGCGGCCAGCTCCTCGGTGAAGCGCCGGCAATCGCCGGACTCATCGCCCGGAAACAGCATCCCGCCGACGAGCTTGTCTTGCGCATCCCGGAGTGATGGTTCATGTGCGACGCAGGCCGTACGGTCGAGGAGTCGATATTCAATCCCGAGTCGGTCGAGCAGTGGTGTCTCACGGGTTGCGCTGTCGAGATCAGACACTGCGCGAAAGAGTACCAGCAGGCCATGCGTGCCCTGGTCGTAGTGCAACCCGGTTTCGTTGCGCAGCGTGGTAAGACAGGCATGGCTGTGGCGTGCGAGTCGCAGCTGGCGTTCCTTGTTGGCGAGATAGCGTGCCTGCGTGCAGTTGCGCAGCATCTGGGCGAGCCACCGCCACATCGCTGGATCGAGCGTCGGGCGCAGCACCAGCGGCGCGTCGCGTTTGAACAACCAGCCGAGCGCCTGGCGCGGAATGCCCGGCGCCGCCCATGGATTGGCGGCGCCCCACGACACCTGCCCGCCATTGGCAAAGCTGGTTTCCAGCGCCGGCTGCGGCTGGCGATCGACCAGAATGACTTCATGACCAGCGCGCACCAGATACCAGGCGCTGGTCACGCCGATCACGCCGCTGCCGAGAACCAGGATTTTCATAAGGGCAGAATATCGCCGCGCCCGGTGTACGCGCACGCAAGTAGTACCGGCATGTCGTCAGGATAACATGCACCCGCGACACCAGACGCCGGCCGGTCGCGGCCGGAACGGTGTGAAGTCACGCCGGTAAATCGCGACGCTCACCCCGCGGGCGCGTCTGCGTTATAGTGGTGTCGACGATCCTATCCGCAGGAGGCATCATGCCCGAGCTCGAGATTAACCCCGACACCGTCTGTTTTCTCATCGGCAAGGCGCGCGAGTTTCACGCCAAGGAGGAGGTGGTGATTCCCGACACGCCGGACAGCCCGAGCGAGGACTGGGCGCTGCAGGTGCTGGCCGATCATGCCGACGATGCCACCTATCAGGAGTTCCGTAACACGGTCAACGACCTCGAGCCCGATCAGCAGCAACAGCTGGTGGCGCTGCTGTGGCTCGGGCGTGGCGAATACGACATCGCCGAATGGGACGAGGCGCTGGCCGAGGCGCGCCGCAGCTGGACGAAGCACACCGCCGGCTATCTCATTACTCACCCGCTGTTGGCTGATTTCCTCGACGACGCGCTCGAGCAATTCGGTTACAGCTGCGAGGAAGGGCGGGCGGGCGGCTAGATCGCCGCGGTGGTGATCGGGATGCGGCGTTCGGTGTTGATCAGCCAGTCGCGAATACGCTGCGCATCGCCGTACTTGCTGGCCTTGCCCCAGGAGTTGAGCAACACAATGCTGAGTGGCCGGCCGGCGACCGTGACGCGCATCACCAGGCAATTGCCGGCGTCGGCGGTGTAGCCGGTTTTACTCAGAGCGATTTCCCAGTTCTCTTGGCGCACCAGACGGTTGGTGTTGAAGAACTCGATCACCCGGCCGGTGGCGAGATCGGTGACCCAGAGTTCGCCGGTGGTGGTGAAGGCATGCACGCGCGGCTGGGCGCGCGCGGCTTCAAGCAGTTTGAGCAGGTCGCGTGCAGTCGAGACATTGTGCGGGTTGAGGCCCGAGGCGTCGGTGAACTGCGTGTTGGTCATGCCGAGCGCCTGCGCCTTGGCGTTCATCAGCGCGACGAATGCCGCCGTGCCACCGGGCGCGGTGCGCGCGAGGGCCGCGGCCGCGCGGTTGTCGGAGGCGCTGAGCGCGGCGCGCAGCAGATCCTCGCGCGTGAGAATGGCGCCGATGGGCAGGCGCGAGCGCGTGCCCTTGAGACGGTCGCGGTCGTCGGTGGTGATGGCGATCGGGGCATCCAGTGGCAGGTCGGACTCGAGGACCACGAGCGAGGTCATGAGTTTGGTGAGCGAGGCGATCGGACGCGGGGTGTCGATGGCGCGCCCGTACAGCAGGACGCCATCGCGCTCGTCCATCACCAGCGCCACCTGCGACAGCAGCGCCAGGTGCTCGGGACTGGCGTGGCGCAAAAGCTCGGTGGCCTTGATATAGGGAATGGGTGCCGACGCCACGGGGGTGGCGTCTGAGTTGGCCGCGCCGAAATAAAACAGCGTACCTGCGATGCCCAACACCGCCCCGAAGGCGAACAGGAGATTGATCGGTTTCACGCTGAGTTGGGCGGGAGGGAGGGTGGCCGGTCGCGACATTATTATTAGAAAGCGTAGCATACAACAAGGGTGTACCGCTGAACGGACTTCCGGCTATGAAGACTGGTCCTACTGAAAAGTCGCTACCCCCGGCCGATTCGACGGCCATGGGCGACCTCGCCTGCCCGCTGCCGCAGCCGCCGGACCTGTCCGGCATCGCGTTGGTGGCGCTGCACCCGCAGCCGCCACTCGCCGACTACCTCGCAGCTCTGTCGCTTGCCCAGGCCACGGCACAGGCGCGGCTCGGCGAATACATGCTGCTGTCCTGGTATGACCGCGACCGTGATTTCGAAGCACCGCAGCATGTGAGCGAATGCCATCAAGCGGGTGCCGTGCCGGGCTATGTGGACTATGCCGTGCATCGCGGCGCGACCCTCAAGGTCGACATCGAAGACGGGCGGTTTGTATTCTTCTTTCGGCCGGTGGCATTGTAACCTTACGACGCCGGCTGTCGGCGCTGAAGGAGTGGGCATGTTTCTTGGGCACTTCGCAGTCGGTTTCGGCGCCAAACAGCTTGCACCGCGCGCCTCGCTCGGTACGCTGTTCCTGGCGGCACAGTTCATCGATCTATTGTGGCCAAGCCTGGTACTGCTTGGTGTCGAGCGGGTTCGCATTGCGCCCGGCATTACCGCCGTGGTGCCGCTCGATTTCGAGCACTATCCCGTTTCGCACAGTCTGTTTGCCGTAGTCGGTTGGGCACTGTTGTTCGGCACGGTTTATTTTCTGATGCGGCGCGATCGACGCACGAGCCTGGTGCTCGGTGTCGCGGTGCTGAGCCACTGGCTGCTCGATTGGCTCACGCATCGTCCCGATCTGCCGCTCTATCCGGGCGGCGCACGCGTCGGCCTCGGTCTGTGGCAGTCGTTGCCGGCCACACTCCTTGTTGAGCTGGGCCTGTTCGCCGTGGGCGTGACGCTGTATCAGCGCAGCACGCGTGCCGCGGACCGCACCGGTCGCTGGGCACTGTGGTCGCTCGTGACCCTGCTGGTCGTGATTTATGCCGGCAACCTGTTCGGCACCCCGCCACCGGATGCCACGGCCATCGGCTGGGTGGGGCAAGCGCAATGGTTGCTCATCGCCTGGGGTTACTGGCTGGACCGGCACCGGCCGGTGATTGAACGGAACTCGACGCCAGTGCTATAAAAGCCAAACCACGATCCACACGGAGGAGGTCATTCATGACGCACACCTACGAAGAACTCAAGCACAAGACCGTCGCAGAACTGCGCGACATCGCCAAAGGCATCGAGCACGAGGCGGTGCAGGGTGCAACCCAGATGAACAAGGATCATCTGCTGAAAGGCTTGTGCACGGCGCTTGGGCTTGACATGCATGTGCACCATCAGGCAGTCGGCGTCGATAAATCTGCGATCAAGGTCAAGATCCGTGCACTCCAGAAACAACGCGACGCGATACTCGCGACCAAGGAGCGCAAGGAACTGAGCAGCGTGCTGCGCCAGATTCACGCGCTCAAACGTACCATCCGCCGCGCCACGGTTTGACAGATAAAAATGAGCCCGGCCGCGCGCCGGGCTCGCAGGCCGGTCGAAGGCACGCTCAGGCCTCTTCAATCTTGCGCGTGTGGTGCTTGGCGCGTTTCAGCTTGGGCAGAATGATTTCAGTACACCGTCGTGCAAGGTCGCGCGTGCCTTGGTGTCGTCCACCAGCGTGGGCAGGTGAATGGTGCGCAAATAGTCCTCACCACGGATCTCCTGGCGGTAGTGTTCACCTTCCGCTTGTCCCTCGGTGCGCGTGCTGCCACGGATAGTCACGGCATCGTTCGGCAGGGTGTTGCCCCAGAACATCCGCTCGGCCGGTGCTGTGCGCCACGACGGCTGCATGCACCCAATCCCAAAGGCAGCATCAAGTTCGAACCGGACCTGCTCGCTTCTGGGTGGGCTGTGGTGAACGTAATGGCGCAGGATTGTGCCCGGCTGCCGATCGACAAGGTCGATTACCGGGCTGAACAGGCCGCGCCAGGGCCTCAGCGGGTATGGTATTTGCACTATAGTTCGGAAGGAATTGAGACGATAAACCCGACAATGGGCCCGCGGGGAAAGAGCGGAACAGACAGCCGGAACTCAATATGCCCACACCCGTATTGATCTGTGACGACTCGAGCTTTGCGCGCAAGCAGATGGCCAGGGCCCTGCCGAAGGGCTGGGACGTGGACGTGAGCTTTGCTGGCAACGGCGCCGAGGCGCTCGTGGCCATCAAGTCCGGCAAGGCCGACATTTTGTTTCTCGACCTCAACATGCCGGTGATGGATGGTTACGAGACACTGGCAACGATCCGCTCCCTGGACCTGCCGACCCTGACCATTGTGGTGTCGGGCGACATCCAGCCGGAAGCCCAAGCGCGCGTGATCCAGCTCGGCGCCATGGCCTTTCTGAAGAAGCCGGTGGCGGAGGAAGAGATTGCGCAGGTGCTGACACAGTACGGGATCCGCGGGATCGACCGGGCAGATGCCGCGCCGGTGCAGGTCGAGGTTGATATCCGCGACGGCTACAAGGAAGTGGCGAACGTGGCCATGGGCCAGGCCGCCGACTTCCTGGCGCGCCTGCTCAACGTGTTCGTGCTCATGCCGGTGCCGCATGTGAACATGATCGATTCGGCCGACCTGCGCATGGCGCTCGGCGAGGTGGCCGCCGGGGAGAACATCTCGGCCGTGTGTCAGGGTTTCATCGGCGCGGGTATCGCCGGCGAGGCGTTACTGCTGTTTCATGAGTCGAGCTTTCAGGACATCGCCGAACTCACCCAGTATCAGGGCAAGATTGACGAGAACGCTGAACTCGAACTGCTCATGGACATGGCCAATATCCTGATCGGCGCCTGTCTCAAGGGCCTGGCCGACCAACTCGATGTGAGCTTCAGCCAGGGTCCGCCGGTGGTGCTTGGCCGGCACGTGATGGTGAGCGATCTGCTCAAGGGCAACGCGCTGCGCTGGAAGCAGACACTCGCTATCGAAATGGGTTATCGCATCGAGAACCACAAAATCAGTTGCGATCTGCTGCTGCTGACGGAAGATTCGATAGCCTCACTGAACACCCGCCTGCAATATCTTATCGGATAATCTCATGGGCAACGGTTCGATCGAACTCGGTGAATTGCATTGGCTGCTCGATGTGCTGCAATCGATCGACGTCGGGCTGGTGGTGCTCGATCGCGATTACAAGATACAGGTGTGGAACAGATTCATGGCCAATCACAGCGGTCTGCCACCGCAGGATGTCATCAGCAAGCCGTTCTTGCAGGTGTTTCCGGATGTGCCGGAGGACTGGTTTCGGCGCAAACTTGAATCGGTGCGGATGCTCAAGAACCGCGCTTTCACCACCTGGGAGCAGCGCCCGTACTTGTTGTGCTGCAAGAACTACCGGCCGATCACCGGCGCCGCCGAGCATATGTACCAAAACATCACCTTCATTCCGCTCACCAGCATTACCGGTGAGGTCGAATATATCGGTGTGGTGATCAACGATGTGACCGATATCGCCGTGGGCCGGCACGATCTCGAGGCGGCTAATCTTGAACTTGAGCGGTTGTCGCGCAGCGACCGTCTCACCCAGCTCAACAACCGCGGCTATTGGGAAGAGCGCCTGCAGCAGGAATTCCGCCGCCTGAAGCGCACCCATGGTCCGGGTGCACTCGTCATGTTCGATATCGACCACTTCAAAAAGGTGAACGACACCTACGGTCATCCGGCCGGCGATGAGGTCATCCGCCAGACTTCCGACCGGCTGCGCGAAACCATGCGCACCACCGACATCGCCGGGCGCTACGGCGGCGAGGAATTTGTGGCCATTCTGGTGGATACGGCAGCGGACGGTGCGCAGGTGTTCGCCGAGCGCCTGCGCACCGTGGTCGCCGCCCAGACCGTGCGCCACGACCAGCACGAGATCCGCTACACCATCAGCCTGGGCGTGGCCGAGATGCATGCCCGCATCGAGAACCCCAAGCAGTGGATCGAATGTGCCGACCGCGCGCTGTACGAGGCCAAGCACGGCGGACGCAACCGTGTCGTGCTGTACCAGCATCCGGTGGTCACGTAACATGACGCACGCCGATTGCAGCCAGTCCTCTATATATCACTGGCATTTGCAAGGAGTCTCGCGTATAGTGCCGTCACCCTTCACGCAAGGGTCTAGACGTTTCTGACCTTCCCCTGCTGTTTCTTAAGCGGTTTCCTGGTTAGCGACGTGGGCCGTGCCCGTTATCGGAGCGCGGCCATTCGGAACCAGGCGCCGACATTACCTGCCACGTAATTCCGCTTTGTTCGTCTGTTGTATTCATTCAACTATTTCTGCCCGTGGTAGGCGGAAGAGGAACTTATTTTGTCATTTGCAAACCTGAAGCTCGACGAAAAACTGCTGCGCGCCATCGAAGCCTGTCATTACAAGACGCCCACCGCCATTCAGCGCGAGGCGATTCCGGTGGCCCTCGAAGGCCGCGATCTGATGGCCTCGGCCCAGACCGGTACCGGCAAAACCGCGGCCTTCGTGCTGCCGGCCCTGCAGAAACTGCTGACGCCTTCCAGCGTCAAGGGCCGCGGCCCGCGCGTGCTGGTGCTCACCCCGACCCGTGAACTTGCCATGCAGGTGAGCGACAACATCAAACAGTTCGGCAGCCATTGCAAGGTGACCTCCGGCAGTATCGTCGGTGGCATGAGCTACGGCCCGCAGCTGAACCTGCTGGGACGGCCGCTCGACCTGCTGGTCGCGACGCCCGGTCGGCTGATGGATCACATGGAACGCGGACGCGTGGATTTCTCGCGCCTCGAGATCCTGGTCCTGGACGAGGCCGACCGCATGCTGGACATGGGCTTCGTGGATGCCGTCCGCGACATCGCCAAGGCCACTCCGGCGAACCGCCAGACGCTGCTGTTCTCCGCCACGCTCGAAGGCAAGGTGCTGGAGATCGCACGCCAGCTGCTCAAGAATCCGGCGCGCATTCAGCTCGCCGACAACAAGGACCAGCATGCATCGATCACCCAACAGGTACACCAGGCCGACGACCACGCGCACAAGCATGCGTTGCTCGCGCACCTGCTCAAGAACGACGCGCTCTACCAGGCGGTGATTTTCACCGCCACCAAGCGCGGCGCCGACAAGCTGGCGGAGACGCTGACCGCGAAGGGCCATTCCAGTGCCGCCCTGCACGGCGACATGAACCAGGGCCAGCGCAAGCGCACCATCGACCGCATGCGCCGTGGCGAGCATCGCCTGCTGGTCGCGACCGATGTCGCGGCCCGTGGCCTCGACATCTCCGGGATCAGTCATGTGATCAACTTCGATCTGCCAATGGTGCCGGAGGATTACATCCACCGCATCGGCCGTACCGGCCGCGCCGGCGCCACCGGCATCGCGATCTCGTTCGTGGGTCCGGAAGACCGGCAAAAGATCGCTGGCATCGAACGCATCATCGGCCGCCGGTTGGAGCGCGAAACCATTCCGGGTCTTGAGCCCAAGCGCCCGATGTCCGGCGCCGGCCGCGGACGCCCCACGGACTCGCGGCCGCAGGCGCGCAAGCCGTCGTACCCGCCGCGTGGCGCTGGTCGTCAGGATTTCGGCAAGGGCGGGCATCACAAGCCGCGCGTGGCGTCGGGTTTCCGTGACAGCCGGCCGGATGGCCGTCCGTCCGGTGGTGACAAGCCAGCGGGCGCTGGCAAGCGCGGACGCAGCGCGCGGCTGGCGACAGCGCTCGGTTAAGCAGTACGAGCAAACAGTCTAGGCACCTGCCTCACAGGATTGTGAGGCAGGTTTTTTTTGGCCCGCGTTATGGCTTCGGGTCGTGCCCGCTCACGAAGGCGTGCAGCGCTGTGGTGTCCTCGAACTTTTGTAGCTGCTCGGGCGTGGCTTTCTGCTGGTGCTTCGCTTTCCACTCCTCGTAGGGCATGCCGTACACCACGGCGCGGGCATCGTCGTAGTTCAGAACAACGCCACGTTCCTCGGCCGCGGCCAGGTACCACTTCGACAGGCAGTTGCGGCAAAAACCGGCGAGGTTCATGAGGTCGATGTTCTGTGCGTCGGTGCGGCGCTGCAGGTGTGCGACCAGCCCGCGAAACGCGGCAGCCTCGAGTTCCACACGGGTTTGCTTGTCCATGACGGGCGCGCCGGCCAAGCTTGCCGGCGCCGTATCACTTCCCTTGGAGCAGGGCATAGAGCTGATCCTTGAGGAGTACGCGGCGTTTTTTCAGGTCCTCGGTGTATTGGTCGGACGGGGTCTCGATCTGCTCTTCGATGCGGTAAATCTCCTTGTCGGTCTCGTCGTACTGCCGGTAGAGGCTGGCAAACTTTGGATCGCGGGTCTTGAGTTCATGGATGCGCTCCCGCAGTTGGGGCAATTCATGCAACAGGCTGTGGTGTTCGATAGACATAGTCAGGGTTTCCACTGATATTGGTGAATGGGTCAATACAGTTGCGGCTAATATAATAGGTAATGGGGGGTGTCTGGTACCGTTTATCCCCGGTGCACGGATTCCTGCCGGCGAACAAAAATCCGTTCGCATTTTTACGAAACTTGTGTAAGCTAATTCCGTTGCAGCGTACTTCTGCCCGTACTTCCGGAAGTCATCCAGTCACTTCGGCAGTTACTCCCGCAGGCACGTTCCAGGAAACACTCTGCAGCACTTTTATTAACTATTTCAGAGGTGATTCCGTGATTACAGGAACGGTCAAGTGGTTCAACGATGCCAAGGGATTCGGCTTCATTACCCCAGACGACGGCAGCAAGGATGTGTTCGTGCATCACTCCGCTATTCAGGGTAGCGGCTTCAAGTCGCTGGCCGAAGGTCAGAAGGTAAAGTTTGAATTGACGCAGGGCCCGAAGGGTCCGTCGGCGGCAAACGTGACGCCGGCGTAAACTGCTCCTGCATCGCAGGTTTCAGACAAACCCCGCCAGTTGGCGGGGTTTTTTTTATCTCCATGGATGGAGTGTATGCCGGTCGCTCTCGGCTTCTGCCTGCCGCGACACTTCCCTGTGGGTCGCGTGAACGGTCGCTACGGCCATCCATGGCTTTACGCGGGCCGCTCCTTGCGCATCCTGCGCGCGCGGCATTCGCACATCCTTGTGCATCACAGACGTGCGGAGCGCTTTGGATGAATTTCCAACAACGGCCGTGCCGGCAATTGTTACGAACCGGTCACGTCGGCCGGCTTGGGGGCGTTCGCCGGCTTGCGGCCGCGCGGTGACCACAGCGACTGCTTGCCGAAACCACGCGCATTGATCTGCTCGGCACAGTGTGCCGCATGTGCGGTCACGTCCTTGAGGGTACCACTGCGTTGACCGGTGATGGTCGATTTACCGTTGTCCAGTACATAGCGATACCAGCCCTGTCCATCGGTGCCATCCGGTGCAGCGGTCTTTTCAACGCGTGCTACCTTAAAGGGCCGTGCTTGGTGGGTCGCTCGCTCCAGCGTGCTTCCGGGTGCGTCTGTGGGTCGTTCGATTTCAGTCATAAATAAATATCTATATATCTATCTTTAAAAGATTTAACAGGGGCAATCAATTCGATGGCAGGTTGCTCGGGACTTAACGCCGTCCACGGCCGCCGGCCCCGTGCTTGTCGCGCGGCTTTTCTTCGTTCACCTTGATCTGTTTTCCCTTGAATTCCTTGCCATTCAGCGCAGCGATGGCAGCGCGCGCTTCGTGACCTTCCATTTCAACGAAACCAAAGCCACGACACTGACCGCTGAAAACGTCAGCCGCCAGGCGGATGGAGCGCACCTTGCCGTGCTGGGAGAACAGCGCCTGTATATCTGCTTCGCGCGTGTCCGGGGAGAGATTGCCGACGTACATCTTGAGCATGTGAAACCTCGTATTCGGTATGACGTCCGGCGCTGCGGCCAGGCAGTGCGCGGTATCGTGCAGCGCGGCGAATGTCGTTCGACTCACCCACACTGCGCGAATCCTGGCAGGATGGACGGTAGAACAATGTTGCCGCGCGTGGTTTGAGGGGTTGTGGCGCGGGAGGGGCGACGACAGCGCATACAATCCGCCACTCACTTGCCCAATATACCACATTTTGCCGGTCTTGGCCTAATGTGGGCACTCCGGACCGGTATGTACCAGTCGCTGGGTCGATTGCCAGCCTGCTGTAAGGTGGGCATGATCACAGCCGAAATCAACAGGAAGACAGTGTGGCCAACCCGACGGAAATCTATGTAAGTACCGATATCGAGGCAGATGGCCCGATTCCCGGGGCACATTCGATGCTGAGCCTGGCCTCGGCCGTCTTCCGCGCCGACAAAACCGTGCTTTCGACCTTCAGCATCAATCTCGAAACCCTGCCGGAAGCCGTTCCCGACCCAAGAACCATGGCCTGGTGGCAGGGCTTTCCCGAAGCCTGGGAGGCCTGTCGCCGCGACACCCGCCCGCCGGAAGTGGCCATGCGCGAGTACACGGAATGGCTCAAGACCCTGCCCGGGCGACTGGTGTTTCTCGGCTTTCCCGCCTCTTGGGATTTCATGTGGGTGTACTGGTATCTGGTGCGCTTTACCGGCGAGCGGCCGTTCCGCGAGCACGCCATCGATGTGCGTTCCTACGCCATGGGCATGCGCAAAACGACCTTCCAGGAAACCACGCGCACCTATTTACCCAAGCGCTGGTTCGATGCCAACCTGCCGCACACTCATGTTGCGCTGGACGACGCCATTGAGCAGGGCGCGATGTTCTGCAACATGCTGGCCGAGAACCGCAAGCGTCCGGTTGAGGGATAACGCCAATGGTCCAGGGATACCACCTCGATCCGGACGGCAAGGTTGCCGATGAACGCTTCGCCCTGGTGTACGCGCCAAGACGCGTGCGCGACCGCGTCCCCGCGGGCAGCGTGCAGGTGGTCGAGTCTGAGGCGGCGGCGCGTGCCGCCGCTGATCCCGCGAAAAAACTGTTTCCCGCGCGCGTCATCGGCCCGGCGCGCTCCTCCGAAGGGGTTTCCGTCTACTACATCGTGTGTTGGCTGGACGAGGCGTGATCGGCCACCCCCGACCGGGCCAGTAGCCGCAATGTTTTTGTCAAAAATTGTCTCCACCCTGTATTTTTTGAATTCCCGGTCGATAATTGTCCTGAGAGCACAAAAAAACATGGAGTGGGGTAGTTATGAATCTTATCGAGCGCATGCCCGATCTGCGCGACTGTTTCTTGCTGACACCGGGCGGCAGCCTGGGCATCTATCAGCAAGACGGCAGTTTTCGCGTCGACGGCGAGCTGACTCAGGCACTGGCCGCGCCCATCGCGGCGTTCCTGGAACACTACCGGCGTAATCAAGATACGCGTGACTACCGTATCGGCTTGGTCCATACCGATCACACTGGCCAACCTTGGCAATCGTTGACCCTGGCCCTCGAAAACGAGGCCTTGCTGCGTCTTTATCCCACCGCCAATAATCGTCATGGGCGTCTCACCGCGTTTCAGCGCCGCAACCGCGAGAAGAGCCTGTATCGGGGCATGGAGCTGCTGCTGGACTACCGCGATCAGGTGGCGCCCAACGCTCCGTTTTTCTGCCCGGTGTTTGTGTACCGCGGTACCACCCTCGACCGCTACCTGCCCTGGGTGGAACGCGAGTGGCGCGATTCCGATGCACACACGCCGGTTGTGGAAGTGATCGATCTGTTCGCCGGCGTGCCGCTCGCGCGCCACACCGATTCGGCGATCGCCACGATGCTGGCGACCCAGCGGAAACTCCTGGTCAAACCCGAGCGGCGCAGCGCGCCGAACCTGTTGCTGATCGACGATGTGCGCCACAGCAGTTACGCCTGGAAGGAGAATGCCAGCACGCCGGCAGATCCGTACGCCGAAGCGGAGGAGCGCGCCATTGCTGAGATCAGCGGACGATTCGCGGCGACCGGTTTTCGCGACTGGGATTACAGTCAGTGTCTCGAGTCGCACTGCACACCCCAGACCGGCGCGCGCCTCAACCAGTGGTTGCGCGCCAACGGCTACCAGTACCGCCAAGCGGATGAGTTGCGTTGCTTCGAACGCCTGGCCGAATTCGATCGCGCGGCGTTGCACATCATTGCCGCACGTAACCCGGTGTTCCGCGTGCCGGCCGGCACACGCCTGCTCGATCGGGGCACACACGACAACTGGAATCTGTACCTGCTTTCCGGCGATCTCGAGCTCAAGGTGGATCAGGACAACGGTTGGCAGTTGACCGGCGGTAGTCCGAGCGCGCGCAAGCCGGTGGCGTTTCTCAAGCCACGCCTGTTCAGCGTCAGTGCGCGCACGGAGGTCGAGTTCCTGTGGTTGTACGAGCCGATGGTAGAGGCCGTGGCGCGCCTGCATCAACGTGAATTCGGCCTGCAAGCCAGTTACTTGGCGACTGCCGCGTCCTGACGCACAGATTCCGGTTGTGGAAGTGATCGACCTGTTGGCAGGCGCGGGCTTGACACAGAGTTGTCACCCGAACTGCCCAGCATCCCAAACCTGCCTATGCTCGATGCGACGCGCGACCAGCCAGTGACCAAACGGAGCACTACGCCCGGAGGTACCCAGCGGTCGGCGTGAGCCCGCCCGCGTCGCTGTCATCAAGCGAGACTAACGCCAAGCAACGAACCGATCGCGTAGGTCGCGGCACCGGAGGTGCCACCAATCAGCAGCATGCGCAGTCCGCCCCATAGTGCGCCGCGCCCGGTGAACAGACTGAGCGTGGTGCCCACCAAAAACAGCGCCACACCCGCGAGCGCCGCGGCAACCAACACCGGCTGCGGTCCAAGCTTGAGCAGAAATGGCGCAAGCGGAATGATGGCGCCGAGCGTGAACGCCAGAAACGAGAAAATCGCCGCGCCCCACGGCGAGCCGAGATTGTCCGGGTTGAGCCCAAGTTCCTCGCGCGCCAGCGTGTCGAGCGCGTGCGCCGGGTTTTTCAACATTTTGTGCGCCACGCTGCGCGCTTCCTGCATGTCCATGCCGCGCGCGTTGTAGATGAGTGCCAGTTCCTCGGCCTCTTCATCCGGATACTCGGCAAACTCCTCGCGTTCCAGGCCAATCTGGTACTCGTACATTTCACGCTGCGAACGCATCGACACATACTCACCGGCCGCCATGGACAGCGCGCCGGCCAGCAGCCCGGCGACACCGGAGGTGAGAATGAAGCCCGGTTCGCCGGTCGCGCCGGCCACGCCCATGATCAGGCTGGTGTTCGACACCAATCCGTCGTTCACCCCGAATACCGCGGCGCGCAGGTTGCCGCCGCTGCCGATGCCGCGGTGCCGGCCACCGACCTGCTCAACGCGTGTCGGCATGACGTGTCCGCTGGGCGCGGCGCCGCTGTACGCCGACAAGCCGCGCACTTTCATGGCGGCCAGCACCGGCAGTAGCAGGCGCGGCTGGAAATGCGCCAGCAGAAAGGCCACGACGCGCGCCCGCAGCGTCGGGCGGAACACCGGTTCCGTTCCGCCTTGCTGTTTGATCTGCGCCAGCCAGATTCCGGCCTGCGATTCGGCGGCCTCCGCCAGTTGCCCGAACAAGCGGCGCTTGCCGACATCGGGTTCGGCCTGGCCCATCAGGCGGTACAACCAGGCGGACTGTTTTTCTTCCTGCCAACTGTTGAGTGCAGACATGCGGGCTCCGGTAGCTGCGTCGATGTGGCTAATTTAACATGCGTTCGGCTAGTGCGTGCCGAGCGCCGCGGCATAGCCCTACAAGCCAGCGGCTTGATCTGCGCCGTCGTTTTGCGCTTTGATGCACCCATGCAGCAAGCAAAACAGGCCACGCTGGAATTCGCCCTGCGTTGGCAAAGCGCCGTGGCCAGCCACAACGAGTGTCTCTATTACGAGCGCGTGAACTTTTGGCGCGATTTCTTTCCCGGCACCCTCGGCGAACAACTCGCCGCGCTCCCGGCCGGTGGCGTGGCCAGCCAATCGTTCGCGCCCGGCGAACTGCTGCCGACCTACAATCCGGCGGTCGTGCATCGCGTACATCCGGAGCAGATCCACATCAAAATGCGCAGCGGCATGGCGATCACGCCGCGCGCCGGGCGCTTCTATCCGCGCGGCATGATTTCCGGTTTGCCGGATGTGTTTGCCGGCGATATGCGGCCGTTGCGTTTTCTGGGCGCGGCTGACGGCAGCGCGCGTGTGGATCTCAATCATCCGCTCGCGCCGTACTCGCTGCACATCGAAGGACGTATCGTGCAGACGCTGGGTGTGAGCAGCGAGCGCGGCGGCCGCAGCCACGATGTCGGCGACGAGCTCACGCGCAACGGTCCGGGCATGCAGGCACCGCACCCGGCGGTGCCAACCGATTTCAGTTCGGACGACGCGTTTGCGCGTCTCGACGAACGCGAGGACAAACTGTTCTATTATCAGCCGCGCCTGGTACAGCATCTGGATGCGCAGGTGCGTGCCCAGATTACCGAACTGTATGCGCGCTTCCTCACGCCCGGCATGCGCGTGCTCGATCTCATGTCGAGCTGGGTGTCGCATCTGCCGGAGCAGCTCGATCTCGACGTCACCGGTCTCGGCCTCAACGCCGAAGAACTCGAGCAGAATCCGCGCCTGCGCGAACGGGTGGTGCACGATCTCAATCTCAAGCCGGAACTGCCGTTCGCGGATGCGCACTTCGATGCCGCGCTGTGCACCGCTTCGATTGAATACCTGGTAAATCCGGACGCGGTGTTCCACGCGGTGCGGCGCGTGCTCAAACCGGGCGCGCCATTCGTGGTCACGTTCTCGGAGCGTTGGTTCCCACCCAAGGCGATTCAGCTTTGGACACTGTTGCATCCATTCGAACGCCTGGGTCTGGTGCTCAACTACTTTCACCGCGGCGGTCAATTCACCGATCTTGGCACGGAAACCGCGCGCGACTGGCCGCGCCCGCCAGATGACCAGTACGCCGGACAATATGCCTTTGCCGATCCGCTGTACGCGGTGTGGGGATGGGCTAAGTGAGCGCGCGCATCCGCATCGGCATCTCGAGCTGCCTGCTCGGGCAGGAAGTGCGCTACGACGGCGGCCACAAGCATAACGGCTATATCACCGAATCGCTCGGCCAGTTCTTCGACTTCGTCCCGTATTGCCCGGAGGTGGCGATTGGCCTCGGCATTCCGCGTCCGCCGATACGTCTGGTGAAGAGCGCGCACGGCCCACGTGCCCGCGGTGTAAAAGACGCGACGCTGGATGTCACCGACAAGCTCGTAGCCTATGCCGAGAAAGTCGCACCCAAGTTGCACGACCTGAGCGGTTACATTCTCAAGAAAGGGTCGCCGAGTTGCGGCATGGAGCGCGTGAAGGTGTACGGCCCGCAGGGCATGTCGGTCGCTACCGGCCCCGGCCTCTATGCCGGCACGCTGATCGCGCAACGACCGGAGCTGCCGTTCGAGGAAGAGGGCCGACTCATGGACCCAGTGCTGCGCGAGAACTTTATCGAACGTGTGTTTGTCTATCACCGCTGGCAGCAACTCACTGCGCAGCGCCTCACCGCCAAGGCGCTGGTCGAGTTTCACACACGCCACAAATTCATCGTTCTGGCGCACGACGAAAAGCGTTACCGCGAACTCGGCCGCCTGGTGGCCACGGCCGGCCGCAGCGGCATGGCCGAGCTTGGGCGCCACTACATTCAGTTGCTGATGCAGGTCTTGAAAAAACCGGCCACGCGCACGCGTCACGCCAATGTGCTGCAACACCTGTTCGGTTTTCTCAAACAGAACTTGGACGCCGCCGACAAACGTGAGCTGCTGGAGTTGATCAACACCTACCGCCGCGGCCAGCTGCCGCTGGTGGTACCCATCACCCTGCTGCGCCATTATCTGCGCCGTTTCCCCGAACCCTACCTGAGCGCGCAGTACTATCTTGCCCCGCACCCCGACGAACTGATGCTGCGCAACCAGATCTAAGGCCCGCGGAACAAAATGGATCGCGCCACATTCGCCGCATCCGGAATGCACGTGCTAGGATTTCCCGGTCCCGCGTGCGCCGTGCCGGGCCTGAACAAAATCCGAGTGGAGAGCGAAATGGATGCCACCCCGTTAGACGACAAAGCCCAGTCGGCCAAAACCCTCACCACGGTAATCTACGCGCTGTACGCGGCCACCTTCATTTCCGGCATTACCTGCATCGTCGCCATCATCATGAACTATGTGAAAAAGGACGACATGGCCGGCACTTGGCTCGAAAGTCACTTCCGCTGGCAGATCCGCACGTTCTGGTTCAGCCTGCTGTGGGGCTTTATCGGCGCGCTCACCTGGATTGTCGTAATTGGCTGGTTCATTCTTGCTGCGAACTGTATATGGTTCATCTATCGCATTGTGAAGGGTTGGTTGTACCTCAACGACAACAAGCCTATGTATGCGGTGCCTAGCCGGGTACTCTGAAACATCCGATTCACCCGAACGCTCAGGCGCGCCGCCTAACTCACACGAGGAGCAATCTTTATGGATATGGAAATGCTTGACCAGCTGTTGGCACAATCCCAGTCGTTACTGATTATCTCGCTGCTCATCTCGATCGGCTGCGCGCTGTTGTGCGGTTTCATCGCCGCGCGTCGCAAGGCGCGCTGGGTGTATTGGTCGGTCATGGGCTTTGCCTTCGGACCGTTCGCCTTGCCGTTTGTATTTCTGGCCAAGCCCAAGGTCCCGCCCGCCCCGAAGGCCTGAAGCGTGCAGGGCGTACGTTTTTCGGCATCAACACCGACGCGTCTCGCATCGCACGGCCACGACCGCAACCCTGTCACTCACACGTCCCTTGTCTCAAACAGCTCGCCGCAATCCGCCAGTATCCGCAGGCCTGGCCCGCGCCTGTGCGCAACTGGCTAGCACGCCATCAGTGATGCATGGGCCGCATGCTGTCCAGCACTTCGCCAGCCAGCTGGCGCGAGTACTGCGCAACGTCGTCCACCGACAGGAAACCGGCGACGGTCTTGTCGCGGTTCAACACGGCGAGTCGTCGAATGTGGAGTTCCTCCATCTGCCGCACGGCATCGGTCACGTTGTCGTCGCTGAAGCAGAACGAGATATCACGCGACATAATCTCGCGCACTGGGGTGCGAACTGGGTCAAAACCATCGGCCACACCACGGCAGCAAATATCGCGATCTGTGATAATACCGATCAACTTGCCGTCATCCGCCACCGGTAGTGAGCCGAGATTGAGATCGCGCATCTTGCGTGCCACTTCACGTAATGTCGCCGACGGCTGAACAGACTCCAACTTGTGCGTCATGATTTCCCTTACCAACATATCTGCCTCCTTTGCTGTCACAGGCTGGCAACATACTTATATATAATTGTAAGTTGCACTTGCGTCGTTGATGACGGTCAAAATCTTCGGTCATTAATAGGATTAATGGCCATCGGTGTCGTTAGTCTGCCGAAGCGCACGTGTTGTCGGCCGCACCGAAACCTCGTCCGGGTCTCTCGGTCTGTTGCCACGAGTTGCTCAAAATAAGGACTTGAAAGGAGGACATAGCATGAAACGGCATTTAGCGCTTTCCAAACTGCCGGGCATCGCCTTCGCCACAGTGGCCACCGGCTCAACCATTGCCATTCGCCTCGGCGAGCCACACTACTTGCGCATCAACACCACCAAAACCGCCGACGAACTCAACCGTCTGTACGGCGTCACGCCCGCCCAGGCACGGGCCATGCTGGCCGGCATCCTGCTCGGCTGGCGCTCCAGCCTGGCCAACCCGGATTTGTACGGTGCCAACGGCGAGTTGGTGGAGGCACCGGCCACTCGCGCCACCGCAAAGCGTGTGCCCGACGCCGCGCAGGGGTAACTGTCCACACGCGCAGCCGATGCGGAGGTGGCCGCCACCGGCCACACCCGCTGCATCCTTCCGCTCATGCAAGAAGACCTGAGCGCCTGGCTTAGCCCCGGTGCCGAACCGGCCGCTTACTACTCTATCGGGATCGTTCCTTCACTACGCTCACGAACTGGTGGTCTGAAGGCGCACGGCGTTACATGCAGTCGATGTCCGGACAGCGTATCGCTGCTAATCGGTAGTCACCGGCCGGTTTCATCGCAGCCCTTGCGAAGGTGACGCAGTGAACGCACCGTTGCCGTACTACAGCACCCCGGGGTGCCGTTCCGCGTCCGTCGCATGGTATGCGGCTCACGCGCACCGCCAGCCAGGCCGCCCGCCGCCCGCGCATTTGTCCGCCAGGTTTAGCCGCTCGCATCGCTCGTCTGCCTTCGTCGGCACATGGTCGGCTGGAGCCTAATCGAGCCGATCTGTGCCATTAGGATGGCGCGCCTATTGCACTACCGGCTGCGTATTGCCAAAGAACTGCACGGAGACTGATCCATGAAACTGAAACCCGGGCCAACGAAGCTGCCGGGCCATGCCTTCGCCACCCTCGCCGCCACCGGCGCGACCATCGCCATCACCCTTGGCGAATCGCGCTATGAGCTCGTGAACACCACCAAAACCGCCGACGAACTCAACCACATGTACGGCGTCACCCCCGCGCAGGCGCGGGCGATGCTGGCCGGCGTGCTGGTCGGCTGGCGCACCCACCTCGCCAACCCGGATCTGTACGGCCCTTACGGTGAGCTGCTGGAAGAACCGGTCACCGGATTCACGGAATCAGTCGGCTACTGCCTGAGCTGATCATTCTCCCCGCTGGTCTGCACGCTCCGCGCGTCCCCGCACGCACTGTGCCAGTCGCCGCGCGGGCCCTGTTGGGCTGTGCGTGGTGCGTGGTCGAGAGGTTTGCGGTTATCGTGTATCGGTGCGTCGCCGGGTGGCCAGAACGGGCGAAACAGCGTCGCTCCTGAATTGCAGATGCTGGCCGATGAGCTGACTCATCACCTCGATTGGCACCGGGCGGCTGAACAGGAACCCCTGGATGCTGTCGCAATCCAGATCACGCAAAAATGTCAGCTGCGCCTCGGTTTCGACGCCTTCCGCTACCACTCTCTTCCCGAGGCCGTGGGACATGGCGATGATGGCCGAGACCAGCGCCATGTCGTCTTTGTTGTTCGGCACTTCGCGCACGAAGTCGCGGTCGATCTTTACGATGTCGATCGGAAACTTGCGCAGGTGGCTGAGCGAGGATTGCCCAGTACCGAAGTCGTCGAGCGCGATCTTGATACCGACGGCCCTGAGGGCGTGCATCAGCTCCAGCACGTGCTGGGTGTCATGCATCAGCACGCTCTCGGTGATCTCGAGCACCACATCGCCAATCTGATCGCCATAATTGGCGAGAATATTGCCGGTGCACTTGGTAATGCCGTTTCCGCGGAAGCAGCCGGCGGTGATGTTGATCGCCAGCGCCGGTGACCGTGTACCGGTCGGAGTGCAGGACCGGATCTGTTCGATCGATTTTCGCAACACCCACTCAGTGACCGGCATGATCAGGCCGCTTTCCTCCAGCACCGGGATGAACTCCGCGGGCGACACCAGGCCGCGCTCCGGGTGCAGCCAGCGCAACAGCACCTCGGCACTTGTCACCAGGCCACTGCGCGCATCGACTATCGGCTGATAGTGGAGCACGAATTCCTCGCGTTCCAGCGCGCGGTGCAGTTCACCCTCCAGCTTCATGTGCGCGGTGACTCGCTTCGAGAGTTCGGCGGAGAAGAACTGGAAACCGTTTCGTCCCAGTTCCTTGGCGTGATACATCGCCATATCGGCGTCTTTGATCAGCAGGTCGGCCTCGCTGTCGTCCAGTGGATAGAGTGTGATGCCGATCGAAACCGACACGTGCAGAGTGTGGATGCCGATCTCGTATGGCTGGTTGATGGCATGCACCAGTTTCTGGGCGATGGCGATCACATTGTTGACGTGATTGATGTTCTCCAGGATCACGGTGAATTCATCGCCGCCGAGTCGGCTCACGCTGTCGGTCTCGCGAATGTTTGCCGTCAGGCGTTCGGCAACCTGCGTCAGGAGCGCATCACCGACGTCATGGCCCAGTGAGTCGTTGATGCGTTTGAAGTGATCGAGATCCAGGAACATCAGCGCCAGCAGTTTCTCGCTACGGCGCGTACGCGCCAGCGCTTCGTTCAGGCGGAGACGAAACTGGGCGCGGTTGGGCAATCCGGTGAGGTTGTCATGATGTGCCAGGTAGTTGATCTGTTCCTGGCCGTGCACGCGCTCGCTCACGTCCTTGCCGGTCGAAACGAAATGGGTCACCTCGTTCAGTTTGCCCTTGATTGGGGTGATGGTCTTTTCTTCATAAAACAGCGAGCCATCCTTGCGAGAATTGATGAACAGTTCACGAAACTCCTTCCCTTGCAGGATGGTTGTCCACAGGCCCTCATAGAACTCCTGGCTGTGCTGGCCGGACTTCACCAGTTGTGGCGTCTTGCCGATTACCTCGCTGCGCGAAAAACCCGTGGCCCGTTCGAAACCAGGGTTGACATATTCAATGACGCCATGCACATCCGTGATGTAGACGATATCGGTGGCGTGTTCGACGACGCTGGATAGCCGGTGCAGTTCCGCATCCTCCTTGCGCCGGACACGGTTGTGACGGATGAAAATCGCCGGCATCAGCAGGGCGTAGGCCGCGAACAGCGCATAGAGACCATACAGATACGGCTGGTAGCGCGTGGCCACCTGCGGCGGCACCTCGTGCTGGCCGGAATACGCCAGCAGCACTAGTCCAGCCACCAGCAGCAGTCCGACGCCTGCCAATACCATCCCTTTCAGATTGTTCATGCGGACCCTCAAATTTCCTGGATTGAAACAGGGCTGGCCATTACATTTGATAATAGCCATTCCCATGACAGATGCTGGGGAATACGGCTGTTGGTGTCAGTTCGGAGCCTATTTATTGGCGGGCGCAGGGCAGGCAGCCTGTAAACAGGCCTGGCAAAGGGTTTGGAGCAAGGATATGCCGGATTTCTGCGGCCCGCAGCAGGGTGGATGCTGCACCTCACCCCTGCCTCGTCGCTGTTGCCACCGTGTTGCTGACGTGAAACCGGCACCGCGTCAACAAGCAGAGCCCATTGCCATCATTTTGCTTGTATTTCTTGCCTGGATGGGCAGAGAGCCAAACACACCGACTTTCTCCACCGCATCTTCCCCTGTACGTTTCGAGACGCTGATCGGACAGCTGTCGATTATGGGTCTGGTGTCCGCTGTTGGATCCGGGCATCCTATGCGCAACAGAGAATGACCTGCCCGCCGCCCGGTAGCGAGCGGCGCCACACTCTGAGCCCACCGACACCCCGGCATCCACAGTGACCACCTCCCGCGCCAGCGACCCCCCGGCCAGCACCACGGCCTACACAATTCTGGCCGCGATCAGCGTTTGCCATCTGCTCAACGACATGATGCAGTCGCTGCTACCGGCGATCTACCCGATACTGAAAGGCAACTATGGCCTCGACTTCGGCCAGATCGGCGTGCTGACGTTCACCTTCCAGTTCACCGCGTCGCTCTTGCAGCCGGCGATCGGTTTTTATATCGACCGCCATCCCAAGCCATATTCGCTGGCGATCGGCATGGGCTGCACGCTCACCGGGCTGGTGCTGCTGGCCTTCGCGCACAACTACAGCATGTTGCTGCTGGCCGCGGCGCTGATCGGCAGCGGTTCGTCGGTGTTTCATCCAGAGTCGTCGCGCGTCGCGCGCATGGCCGCCGGCGGGCGGCACGGGTTGGCGCAGTCGGTGTTCCAGGTCGGCGGCAATGCCGGTTCCGCCATCGGCCCGCTGCTCGCGGCGTTTATCGTGTTGCAGCACGGCCAGTCGAGTGTTGCGTGGTTCTCGCTCGCCGCGCTGCTCGGTATTTTTCTGCTGATCAACGTCGGGCACTGGTACAAGTCGCACGGGCTGGCGCGCATCAAACCGCGCGGCGTGAAAGAGGGGGCGCAGCTCGCGCTGTCGCGTGCCAAGGTGGCCATGGCGATCGCGGTGCTGGTGGCGCTGATCTTCTCCAAATTCTTTTACATGGCCAGCATGACGAGTTACTACACGTTCTACCTGATCAATCGTTTCGGGGTGTCGGTGCAGAGCGCACAGGTGCACCTGTTTGTGTTTCTGGGGGCGGTGGCCATCGGCACCATCGCCGGCGGACCAATCGGCGATCGCATCGGCCGCAAGGCGGTCATCTGGGCATCGATCCTCGGCGTGCTGCCGTTCACGCTGCTCTTGCCGCATGCCAACCTGTTCTGGACCGGTGTGTTGACTGTACCGATCGGCATCATTCTCGCCTCGGCCTTCCCGGCGATCGTGGTGTATGCCCAGGAGTTGATGCCGTCGCGGGTCGGGGCTGTCGCCGGCCTGTTCTTTGGTTTTGCCTTCGGTCTCGGCGGCATCGGCGCGGCGGTGCTCGGCGAGCTTGCCGACGCGACCAGCATCACCTTCGTCTATCAGCTGTGTGCATTCCTGCCGGCCATCGGCCTGCTGGCCGGGCTGTTGCCGCACCTCGAGACCGAAGGCCAGCGTCAGTCGTTGCCGGCGGTGACGGTCGACTTGGCCGGCAACATCGATTCAGCACCGCGTTCGGCGCGCTGAGCGGCGCATGCAAGCAACTTCCCAGGTTCCGCTGCGCGTCGCTCAGTTGAGCAAGCGCTATCGACTGCGCGCTGGCGGCTTCATCGATGCGGTGTCGGACATCTCGTTTGATGTCGCCGCCGGCGAGTGCTTCGGTCTGCTCGGGCCGAATGGTGCCGGCAAGTCGTCGTCGATCCACTGCATCTCGGGCTTTTATCCGGCCAGCGCCGGTCGGGTGTTCATCAACGGTCACGATGTCTACGCCCACCCCAAGCGGGCGCGGCGCGAGCTGGGCGTGTGCAGCCAGGAAGAAACCCTGGACAGCGACTTCAGCGTTTTCGATCAGCTCGTCCGGCACGCCACCTATTTCCGCATTCCGATCCCGACGGCACGGGCACGCGCCACGACACTGCTGGAGCGCTTCGGCCTGAGCGACAAGGCCGCTGAGCCGGTCGAGAGTCTGTCCGGCGGATTGCGACGCCGGTTGCAGGTGGCACGCGCGTTGATTTCCGAACCGCGCGTGCTGGTGCTCGATGAACCGACCACCGGGCTCGATCCGGATGCGCGCCGCATGCTCTGGGAAGTGCTCGCCGAGGCGCGCGCCGGCGGTACCGCGATCCTGCTGTCCACCCATTATATGGATGAAGCGGAGCGGATCTGCGATCGGGTGGCGATTCTCGCCAAGGGTCGCATTCTCGACATTGACTCGCCGCAGCGCCTGATCGCGCGCCACATCGCGCGCGCGATTGTGGAGGAAGAGCTGCGCCCCGGCGTGATCTGGAAACGCCCGCCCAACCTGGAAGACGTATATCTCAAACTCACCGGCAGCCGGCTCGGCGTGGAAGGCCTATGAAACTGCCAGACTGGCTGTGGGGTGTGTGGTGTGTGTGGCTGCGCTACTTTGCAGTGTTCGTGAAGAGTCTGCCTTACTATGTGGTCACGACCTTCCTCGAGCCGCTGCTGTATCTCGTGTCGTTCGGGCTCGGCGTGGGCAGCCTGGTCGGCAATGTTCACACGCAGGGCACCGAGCTGACCTATCGCAGTTTCATTTTCTCGGGCGTCATCGCGCAAACGGTGTTGTTCCAGGGCTTCTACGAAGGCGCGTTCGGGGCGTTCGTGCGCATGTACTACCAGCGGATTTTTCAGGCGATTGCCATCACGCCGATTACGCTCACCGAGGTATTGTGGGGCGAGCTGCTCTGGGACGCGAGCAAGGCCACGGTGGCCGCACAAGTGGTGGCGCTCATCGGCGTGTTGACCGGCGACTTTCCGGCCAACGCGCTGGTCACGCTGCTGCCGGTCACGTTTCTGAGTTCGTTGTTGTTCTCGGCGCTCGGGCTCGCGGCCGCCGCCTACTCGCGCAGCATCGATCAACTTTCCTATCCGCAGTATCTGCTGGTGTTCCCGATGTTTCTGTTCTGCGGGGTGTTCTACCCAATCGACGCCTTGCCCGCTGCCTTTCAGGCAATCGCCTGGTTCTTTCCGCTCACTGCGGTGAACTCGCTGGTTCGCACCCTGACTCTCGGGCTGCCGTTTCAGATCCACTCGATCGCCATCCTGCTGGTGTGGCTCGTGGTGCTGGTGACTGTGGCACAACGCGCGATGTTCCGGCGTCTGGTGCGTTGACGGCGCCGCTGGCCTACATCTGCATTTTCAGAGCCATCGCCCCGTCGCCCGGGCTCGGCCGGAGCGCCGCGATGCGCTATGATCGAATGTGACATGCTGCGCAACATCAAACAATTCTTCGAACAGCACATGCACGCGGCCGGCGGGTCGGCCGAAAGCGCGCAGCACGCGTTGCAGGTGGCCACCGCCGCGCTGGTCATCGAAGTGATGCGTTCGGACCACGAGCTAAAGGAAGTTGAGCGCCATGCGGTCACGGCCGCCATCCAGAAACGATTTGATCTCAGCACGGAGGAAACCGCGGCGCTGCTGCGCCTGGCCGGGGCCGAGGCGGATCAGGCCACCGATTACTACCAATTCACTTCGCTCATCAACAAGCATTTCACCGCGGAACAGAAGGAGCAGGTGGTCGAGTACATGTGGCAGGTGGCTGCCGTCGACCACGAGATCGACCGCTTCGAACGCACCCTGGTGCACAAGGTGGCCGATCTGCTGTATGTGCCGCGCGGCGCGCAGATCGCCGCGCGCGAGCGCGCCCTGCGTTCCGTCAGTCGCGAAACGCAACGCTGAGCGCAGGCTCGGCCGCGCGCGCAATCGCCAACTGAATACTTGAGCAGCTGACTCAACTCTGAGTTCACTCTCTAGCGCTGCATCGCAGGTCTAGCCGTTGCGCCTTACTTGATCCAGATCATTTCCAGCCAGCACGATTCGCACTATCAATTAGCGCAACAATCAGCCACGCCGAAGGGGGCCGCCCCATGATGACCGGAGCAATCAGAGAACGGTCCTGCATTAACCCGCGCTGCATCGGCAACTATGATTTCGAGCATATCGCTCATTTCGCCCGCAAGCGCTTTGTCGAGGGCTTCGATACGGTGTCCTTGCTGAGCCAGGCGCGATCACAACGCGAGAATGAAGAAATCGCACTGGTCTGTATGCTGGACGTGGAAGAGAACGTGATCCGCGATCTGCAGCTCAGCTGCCGGCACGCCGACACCTGCGGAGTAACCGACTGTCGCGACCGGCTCCGCGACCTGATCGAACGGGACCTCGCTAAACAATAATCTTGATAGTACCGTAGGTTGGTCCTTGCCGGCGCAGCTCAACAACACGCCACCATGCAGCACTGTAGGGTGGGACCAAGCCCCACCATCTCTCAGGGCTGGTAATTCTGGTGGGGGTCGCTTCCGACTTCCTGTCTCGCCAACCGCTCCCGGCGTTGCTCTACCTCCTGCATCCCTGCGCGTCGCAGGCGCCGCCCTACGAACTGGTGATCAGGCCGCGCGCTTCGAGCCTGTCCACGGCTTGATCTTGGCCAAGGTCTTGGCCAACGCGCCCTTGGCCAGTTCCGTGTCGTAATCCGCCTGCAGACGCAACCACCAGCCATCCGACAGCCCGAAGAACCGGCACAGACGCAGGTCTGTGTCGGCGGTAATCGCGCGTTTGCCCGCCACGATTTCGCCGATCCGGCGCTGGGATACATTGATTTCCTTGGCCAGCCGGTACTGAGAAAGCGCTATCGGCTTGAGAAACTCTTCGAGCAGCATTTCGCCGGGCGAAACCGGGGCCAGTTTGGCTCTCTTGGTCATAATGGGCCTCACTCAGTGGTAATCGACAATTTCGACATCGTCGGCCCCGCCTTCTGTCCAGCGGAAACAGATGCGGAACTGGTCATTGATACGCACGCTCCATTGCCCAGCGCGATCGCCAGAAAGCTTCTCCAGTTGATTTGCAGGTGGGGCACGCATGTCTTCGATGCGCCGCGCCAAGTCGAGTTGCTTGAGCTTGCGCAATGCAGGACGTTCAATGTTGACGAAACGTCGCACGCGTCCAAGCCTGAACAAGGTCTCGGTATCAGCGTCCTTGAACGACCGGATCATTCACAAATACTAACGTATGGCGTTAGTATTGTAAAGGCCTGTAGGGTGGGCCGAAGCCCGTGAAGCCCAACAAACACGCTGCACCGCCATTGCGGTGCACGTACCGTCCACTACACCCCCAACGCATCCCGAAACTGCAACGCCGCCAGGCGTGCATACAACCCACCCTCGGCCATGAGCGCATCGTGCCGGCCGCTGGCGACGATGCGGCCCTGGTCGAGCACCACGATGCGGTCGACTTTGCGCACCGTGGCCAGGCGGTGGGCGATGATCAGGGTGGTGCGGTTTTGCATCAGCTGTTCGAGCGCCGCCTGCACCAGGCGCTCGCTTTCGGCATCGAGCGCGCTGGTGGCTTCGTCCAGCAGCAGCAACACCGGGTCGCGCAGAATCGCGCGCGCGATGGCGATGCGCTGGCGTTGCCCGCCCGAGAGCCGCAAACCGCGTTCGCCCAGAAAGGTCTCGAAGCCCTGCGGCAGTTTATCCAGAAACTCGGTGGCGTAGGCCGCCTCGGCCGCGCGCCGTACATAGTCATCACTCACCCCAGTGTGGCCGTAGCGAATGTTTTCCCAGGCACTGGCGCCGAAGATCACCGGGTCTTGCGGCACCAGCGCCATGCGCTGGCGCAGCGCGCGCGGGTCGACGCGGTGAATATCCACACCGTCGAAGCGAATCACCCCGGTGTCCGGATCGTAAAAGCGCAGCAGCAACTGCAACAGCGTGGACTTGCCGGCGCCCGAGGGCCCGACCAGCGCCACCTTCTCGCCCGGCTGCAGCGTCAGGTTAATGTCGCGCAAGGCTGGCGTGTCGGGCCGCGACGGATAGCGAAAGCCGACAGCGGCAAACTCCACCTCGCCGCGCGCCGGCTCCGGCAGCGCCACGGGCTGCGGCGGCGCGGCGATGCGCGGCTCGGTGGTGAGCAGTTCCAGCAGGCGCTCGGTGGCGCCGGCGGCGCGCAACAGATCGCCCACCACCTCGCTCAGCGCGCCCACCGAACCGGCCACCAGCACCGCATAGAACACGAAGGCCGACAACTGCCCGCCGGTCAGGCGCCCGGCCAGCACGTCGTGCCCGCCCACCCACAATACAATGCTGATGGCGCTGAAGGTGAGCAGCATCACCATGCCGGTGAGCAGGGCGCTGGTGCGCGTGCGGTGCAGGGCGGCGTCGAACGCGGCTTCCACATGCAAAGCGTAGCGCGCGCTGTCGATGAGTTCGTGGCAGAAGGCCTGCACGGTGCGTATGCCGTAGAGCGCCTCATCCACATAGGCGCTGATGTCGGCCACGCGATCCTGACTGGTGCGCGACAGCTTGCGCACGCGATAGCCGAGCAGCCACAGCGGCACGATCACCAGCGGCACGCCGAGCAGCACCAGCGCCGCGAGCTTGAGGCTGGTGATGGCGAGCATCGTTAAGCCCCCGGCAAACAGCAGCGTGTTGCGCACCGCCACCGCCAGGGTCGTGCCCACCACCACCTGCAACAGCGAGGTATCGGTGGTCAGCCGCGAGATCACCTCGCCGGTACGCGTCACTTCGAAAAACGCCGGCTCCAGTTTGAGCACCTGCGCAAACACCGCCTTGCGAATGTCGGCCACCACGCGCTCGCCCAGCCAGTTCACCAGGTAAACCCGCGCCGCCACCGCCACCGCCAAAACGCTCACCACCAGCAGAAACAGCAGCAAGGCCTGATTCAGTTCCGCGCTCGACCCGCTGCTCAAGCCATGATCCACCACCCGTTGCAGCACCACACCAAACCCGAGCAGCGCGCCGGCGGCAATGAACAACGCCAGCAGCGCGGCCGCCAGGTTTTTGCGATACGGGCGCAGAAAGCCAAACAAATGCGTGAGCACGCGCAGGTTGCGGCTGGTGGTGCGCTGCTCGGTTATCGGTTGATTGCGGGCCATGAGCGGGCGAAGGGCAAGAATAGGCTGCAGCACGGCAGCGGTGGCCACCAGCATACCACCGCAAAAGAATTGCTAGTTCAGGATCGTCGGTCAGTAAGCGGGACAATTGAGCTTTACGCATGCGCGTTACGTCTTCCGTCGTCATGCCGGACGTGGGCGCGCAGCGCCCGCGTCCAGTTATTTTCCATCGCACCCACTGTTCCCTCTCCCCCAGCGGGGGAGAGGGTTCGGGAGAGGGGTGGGTTGGCAAGCCCCGTCATTCACCCACTGCGCGCACGAGCTGGCGGCCTGATCCGGAGCGAGTACACGGCGTTGACATAAGTAACCTATAAGTTACTATATGAAAATGCCGACACGGAAAGTCGTCGAGTATTTAGAACCCGGCGGATCCTCGCCCTTTGCCAAGTGGTTTGCGCGTCTCGATGCCAGCGCCGCGGCTAAGGTGGCCACGGCGCTGTATCGCATGGAGCAGGGCAACCTTTCCAATGTGAAACCAGTCGGCCAAGGTGTGGCCGAATACCGCATCGACTTCGGTCCAGGGTATCGCATCTATATCGGGCAGGATGGCAACGTGCTGATCATCTTGCTCGGCGGTGGCACCAAGAAGGGCCAGAGTGCCGACATCCAACACGCCCAGCAACGATGGCGCGATTACAAAGCGCGCAAAAAGAGGTAACGAAATGCCGATCACTCGCAAGTTCCGGGAAACCGTCTGGACCCGCGCCCAAAGCGATGCGCGTTTCCGCACGGCCATGCTCACCGAGGCAATCAACGAACTTCTAGCCGGCGATCTCAACACCGGCAAGGCCATGCTGCGCGACTACGTGAACGCCAGCATCACCTTCGACGGCCTGGCGAAAGCAACACGCATCCCCACCAAAAGTTTGCAGCGCATGCTCGGGCCGCGCGGCAATCCGACGGCGGAGAGGCTGTTCGCGATCATCAAGGTGTTGCAGGGCTCCGAACGCATCCGGCTGGCCGTCACCCACAAACGCGCCGCATAGAGACTGCTGACAAAAAAGGGGCGGCCGCCAGCATACTACTGCCTGCAGGGTGGTCGCATGGCGCGCGTGGAATGACGGCTGATGTTGTTCTGCGCGCAGGCCTGGTGTCATCCTGTTGCCGCCCATCCCGAACCCATTTTGTCTTCTGAAACCGGTTACACTCACTCCATGCCATACGAAGTCGTCGATGCCCGCATAGTACCGGAAGGCCGGCTGGAGGTGCTCTCGCGCCTGGAGGTCAGCAAGCTGCTCGATACCAGCCGCGGCGGGCTGCACGAGCTGTTTCGCAATTGCTCGCTGGCGGTGCTCAACTGCGGCAACGAGCTGGACGATGGCAAGGAACTGCTGGAACGCTATCGTTCGTTCGACATTCGCGTGGTGCCGGAGGAGCGCGGTATTCAGCTGGAAGTGAAGGGTGCGCCGGCCACGGCCTTTGTCGACGGCCAGATGATCAAGGGCATCGGCGAGCACCTGTTCGCGGTGCTGCGCGATGTGGTGTACGTGAGCGACGAGATCAAGGGCAACCCGGCCATCGATCTCGAATCCTCGTCCGGCATCACCAACGCGGTGTTTCACATCCTGCGCAACGCCAACATCCTGCGCCCGCTCACCGACCCGAAGCTGGTGGTGTGCTGGGGTGGGCATTCCATTTCGCGCGGCGAGTACGACTACTCCAAGCTGATTGGCTACCAGCTCGGCCTGCGCGGTCTCGACATCTGCACCGGCTGCGGCCCCGGCGCCATGAAGGGCCCGATGAAGGGCGCCACCATCGGCCACTCCAAGCAGCGCATCCGCGGCGGCCAGTATCTCGGCATCTCTGAGCCCGGCATCATTGCCGCCGAATCGCCCAATCCGATCGTCAACGATCTCGTCATCATGCCGGACATCGAAAAACGCCTGGAGGCCTTCGTGCGCACCGGCCATGCGTTCGTGGTGTTGCCGGGCGGTGTCGGCACTGCCGAAGAAGTGCTGTATCTGCTCGGCGTGCTGCTGCATCCCGACAACGCCGGCATCCCGGTGCCGTTTGTGCTCACCGGCCCGGCCGCGGCCAAGGACTACTTCGCGCAGATTGACCGCTTCGTGGTCGCCACCCTCGGGCCGGAAGTGCGCAAGTTTTATCAAATCATCGTCGATGACCCGGTGGCGGTGGCGCGCGCGGTGCTGGTCGGCGTGCAGCGTGTGGCCGAGTTTCGCACTGCGCGCGCCGATGCCTATTACTTCAATTGGGCGCTCAGCATCGATCGCGAACTGCAGACGCCGTTCGCGCCCACCCACGCCAACATGCGCAACCTGAACCTCCATCAAAACCAGGAGCGCCACCAGCTGGCCGCCAATCTGCGCCGCGCCTTCTCCGGTGTGGTGGCGGGCAATGTGAAAGACGAAGGCATCCGCGCCGTGGAACAGTACGGTGATTTTGAAATTCGCGGTGTCGCCAGCATCCTCGACCCGCTCGATGCGCTGCTGACTTCATTCGTCGCCCAGCAGCGCATGAAGCTGCCGGGCAAGACCTACAAACCCTGTTACCGGATCATCAAATAGACCAGATGCACGCTGCGGCAGGTATCGCTGCTGCCGACGGCGATGCGGGTGATCGGGCGTAGCGGCGACTGGTGCGAGGCCCGTGCGACATCATTTGCCGGAACCGTGCACGCCGGGTAACTTGTTATCATGGCCGTCCGGCAGGAATGCGAATAAAGGGGGGTTCCACATGGACACGGGTCTGGAGTTGCGCGAGGTCATGGAACGTGCCGGGCAGTGGCTGCTCAGGAGTCAGGACCCCTCCGGTGGCTGGGCGGAGCGGCCCGGCAAGATCCCGAGCGCACTCAACACCGCCAAGTCGATCATCGCGCTGATCGACGCGGGCCTGGCCAAGGCCGGGGATAAGCCGATTCAGGAAGCGATGGGCTTTCTGTTGAAACACAAGCGCTGTGAGGCCGGACCGGACCACGGCGCCTGGCCGCGCGAGTACCAGGCAGAGGGCGGCGGCCCGGTGCGCATGATTCCGGATATCCTGCGAACCGCGTTCGCGATCGAGGCGCTGATCAAGGCCGGGCGCGCGGTCGATGCCGAGCCGGTCAAAGAATCGGTGCAGTGGCTGATTGCCTCGCAGAACACTGGCGACATCGACCACGGCTGGGGCTACCGTCGCGATGTGGCCAGCAGCATCACGGCCACCTGTTACGCGTTGCTCGCCCTGCTGGAGGCGCATCGCGCCGGTGCCGCGCAATGCAAGGAATCGATCGAACGCGGCCTGGCGTATCTGGTCGACCGGTGCCACAACGACGACGGTTCGTTCGGCACGCAGGGTCCGCTGCTCGCGGCGCACACGGTCTGCGCCGCGCTGGTGCTGCAGGCCGCGCGCCGCCAGGAGCTGGGGAGTGTGCGCAGTGTCAACTGCGAAAAGGCCGCCCTGGAGTGGCTGCGCCGCAACCCGGACAGTGCCAATCGTCTGGTGGAAGAACAGATCCAGATCGATGCCCAGCCCGGCGGCGCTGGCAACTACGGCTTTCTCTTCATGACCGATTCGCTCGTGCTGTGCACGCTGATGGGCTCGGACCATGTCGAGTATCACCGCAGCGAGCTGGCGAACACCGCCTTGCTCACGCTCAAGGACCGCTGGGACAATTCCGGTGGCGGCTTTTATGGGCCGCGTGTTTTCTCCTGGTCGACCGCCAAGGCACTTTCGGCCCTGTCTGCTACCCATGTCCAGGAGTTTCCGGAGCGCAAGCCAGAGCGCGAAGCGGGCTTCACCGTCGGCCAGATCGTGATGGTGGCGTTCACGCTGTTACTGCTCGGCTCGGTGTTGTACCTGACCATCATCAAGTCTTTCGAGTTGCTGCACGCGGTGTTCTTCAGCGTGCTGATCCTGGCGCTGCTCCTGGTTTCGCGCTTTATCGGCGAAAAGACCTTCGCCGAGCTGTTCAACGGACTGGTCGGCACGCTCGGCGGCAAAAAGAAGAAAGAACCGTGATGCCTCTGCACCACTGCCCCGCTGGCGTACCGGCACGGCGCCCATGATCGACACCATCATCTTCGACGGCGAAGGTGTCGTGGTCGACACCGAAATCATCTGGGACCGGGGGCAGGTGGAGTTTCTCCGGCGCCACGGGCAGGTTTACGACCGCGACCGGATCAAGCCGCTCATCACCGGCCGCAGTGTCGCCGAAGGCGTGCGCATCATGCAGCGCGAGTACGGATTCAGCGGCGATGTCGAGAGTCAGGCGCGCGAGCGCGTCGAGATCGTGCGCCAGCTGTTCCGCGACGAGACCGGATTTATCACAGGGTTCACCGAGTTTTTTGCGCGCATCCGCGGCCGCTACAAGACCTGCATCGCCACCGCCATGGATCCGGAGCTGCTGCAGCTCGTCGACCAGCGGCTCGGATTGTCGGCGTTGTTTGCTGGCCAGATCTTCACACTGGCGGACGTGGGTCAACGCGCCAAGCCAAACCCGGATCTGTTCCTGTACGCGGCGGCGCGCCTGGCGACGGCGCCGGAACGCTGTGTAGTCATCGAAGACGCGCCCCACGGTCTGGAGGCGGCGAAGCGCGCCGGCATGCGCTGCATCGCCCTGACCACCACCTACGACCGCTCGCGGCTCACCGCCGCCGATCGGGTCGTGGACAGCTATGCCGCCATCGATCTCGAAGAGTTCGATCGCGCCACCACTCCCGCCCGCAAGCCTGCCGAATGACTGCGCCAGCCATCGTGTCAGTCGGTATGGCGCCTGCCCGCGGCGCCCGTGATCGCCGTCGTCAAAAGCTTGATTGATCTATAGCGGTTTATGGGCCAACTCAGGTGACCGGGCCCGTGTCCGCGTGTACGATGCAGCTTCGCGAGGTCGTCATGACCAAACTCTCCACCATCGATGCCGAAGCCCGGCGGCTTGCTGGCCGCGCGCCGGAAGCCGAGCAGCGTGCGTTTCAGGCGACGCTGACAGCTTGCTGCGAGCAATACTGGGAAGAATTACGCGGTCCGCAGCCGCCGCAGCCACTCGCACGAACACTGTGGTCGGTAACCCCGCCGCTCGCCGAGTTGTTTGTGGATATGGTTCGCAGCGGCAACGCGCACCTCGCCGATCTGCTCGCCGGGCTCAAAACGGGGCGGGCACTGGCGGCGCTGGTGCTGGCCGAGATCGAGCGCGGCAACGCCGAAGGTGTGCACATCGCTTATGAAGCGATGATGCTGTTCGAGTCGCCGCAGGCCGGGCTGGTGTATGCCGAACGTGTTGCCACCGCGCTGCGCGCCGCGCACCCCGGTCGGGCGTTGCGCCCGCCGGCGGCACGCGAAGCGTTGTGGAAGGCATTGGCGGAAATCGTCGCGCACACGGCACGCCACGATCTTGCGGCGGTGAACGCGGTGATCGATCTGCTTGCGCGGCCGGCACCGACACCGCCCGATGCGGCACTCGAAGCATTGCGCGCCGCAGTTCAGGCGGTGGGCGTGCAGTTCCTGGGGCTGGATACCAACACACTGCGCCTCGCGGTGCATGGCCACGAACATAAACCCGCCACCCGTAAACATCTGGCCGAGCTGCTCGCCGAAATCCGCCAATTGCGACTGGCCTGAGTTAGCAGGCTGTTGAAAAACGCACCGAAACATCTGATTTTGTCATTCCGGCGAAAGCCGGAATCCAGGATGTCGATGAAACCACTGATTTAAATTCCTGGACACCGGCTTTCGCCGGTGTGACGAACCCTTTTTTCAACAGCCTGTTGGGCCTCGACTTCGTTCGTCGGCAAGCCGGCCACTTTGCCCTGCATCAGTGATGCAAAGGCCGAACCGTATCCAGCACCTCGCCAGCCAGTTGGCGCGAGAAGTGTGCCAGGTCATCCACTGACAGAACACCGGCAATCGATTGGTCGTTGTTCAGCACGGCCAGCCGCCGGATGTGGCGTTGCTCCATCTGGCGCACGGCGTCGTTTACCGTGTCGTAGCCGTAGCAGAACGCAACATCCTGCGACATGATCTCGCGCACCTCGGTACGCATCAGGTCGAGGTCTTCGGCCACGCCCCGGCAACAGATATCGCGATCGGTAACCATGCCGACCAGCTTGCCGTTCTCCACCACCGGCAGCAGGCCGATATTAAGATCGCGCATCTTGCGTGCCGCCTCGCGCAGTGTTGTCGTGGGAGCAATAAACTCCATCCCGCGTGTCATGATTTCCTTTACTAACATAACTGCCTCCTCTGCTGCCTTGGGTTGGCAACATCATAATATTCAAATTCAACAGATATCCACCAGCGGCGTCGTTGATGGCGATCAAAAAGCTGCATTATTCACCGGGCGAATGGCCGCCAGAGCCATCTACCGGCCAGAAGAACCAGCCCCGTACGCGGCAATGCAGCCTTTCCTTAATATGTACCGCTAGCAAAGGCACGACTGCGCCGAGCGAGGGTGGCAGTGGCCAGAATGTCCAGAAAATAAAAAAGGCATTGTCGGGGTGATAAGGTGACAGCTTTAGAGGTTACCAACGTTTGTTTTATTTGAAACAGGGGGTGAGTAGTGGCAAATGGCAAGAAATCCACCGAAAAAACCACCAAGTCCAACGACACCGGCGCCAGCCTCGGCTTCGAAGCCCAGCTTTGGGCCGGCGCCGACGCGTTGGATGGCGCAGATTTGGTGGGGCAGGGTCCTATCCGGAGAAGGCACATGTAGGAGCGACGCCCGCGCCGCTCCTACAGCTTCACGCACATAAGGCGGGTTAGCCGCACCGTGCCGCAACCCATCAATCAACCACTCCTTCCCTTAACCAGCGCGTGCCGGCACAGCAATCACTTACTCAATCCTCTCCACCGGCACCACCCTGATACTCACCACCCGCACGCCCCGCACCACCATCATCTCCACTTCCTCTCCCAACGCCACCTCACCCAACAACCGGTGCATGTCATCCACATGCCGCACCGCCTGCCCGCGCAGCGCCACCACCAGATCGCCCACCCGCACCCCGGCCCGCGCCGCCGGCCCGCCGGCTTCGAGCGAGATCACCTCCACCGCGCGCTCGGTCGCCAACCCCAGGGCGCGCACCAAGCGCCGATCCACCGGCCGCTCGCGCCCGGCGATGCCCAACACTCCGCGCCGTACCCGCCCGTGTTGCAGTATCTGCGACAACACCCACTGCGCGGTATTAGAAGGAATGGCAAAGCCGATGCCCTGGGCATGAGCGATGATGGCGGTATTCACGCCCACCACCTGCGCGCGAGAATCGAGCAGCGGTCCGCCGGAGTTGCCGGGGTTGAGCGGCGCGGTGTGCTGAATGATGTTCTCGATGAGCCGCCCGGTTTCGCTGCGCATGCTGCGCCCGAGCGCGCCCACCACCCCGGCCGACACGCTCGACTCGAACCCGAGCGGATTGCCCATGGCAATTGCCAACTGCCCCACGTGCAGCCGCGCCGAATCGCCAAATGCGCAATACGCCAGCCCCGACGCCTCGGCCCGCACCACCGCCAGATCCGTGGCCGCATCCCCGCCTACCACTACCCCCGGCACCGCCGAGCCATCGGTAAAACTCACACTCAACTCGCGCGCACCCTGCACCACGTGATGGTTCGTGAGCAGATACCCATCCGGCGTCACCACAAACCCCGACCCCGCACCAACAGCCCCGCCCCGATCCCGCCCCTTCCCCCTCGACGGAGGAGGGCTGGGTTGGGTGTGAAAACTCTCAACGCCCCCGACCCCCACCCGAATATTCACCACCGCCGGCCCCACCGCCTCCACCACACCGACCACCACCCGCGAGTAGGCATCGAGCAATTCCAAATCCGCCGCCGGCCCCACCGACCCCGCGGCACGCGCACTGTCGTTCGCGGCCGGCCCGGCTGTGAGGTGCAGATCACGGTGTTTTTTTAAACGCTTGCGCATACGGCACAGCATGGGGGCGGAGCGAGACCAATCAAACCGGCAGCTGTGGTCCGACCAGCTCCGGCGCTGAGCATGCGAGGTTTCCTCAGAAATCCGGGTGGAATCGGGCGAATCCTGGCGAAAAAGGCGAGGAAAGTAGTACCGCTATCTGCTTCAAAGAAGCGAACGTTAAACCTACAGGGGCTGCAGGCAGGGCGACGGTGTGGACGTCAGCACAGCACTGTAGGTTGTGTGCTGAATGCCGTCGTGGAGGCAGGCTGAAGATCCGGCCGAAACGAGGCAGCGGAACCGGATTTTAGCTTTGATAAAATTCAAGAGTATTCTTTCAAAGTGGAATAGGCTTTGAAAGCTCCTCGGCAAAGCACAGGGACCGCTCGTGAACCTCAAAGACTTCCACAACCCCAAAGCGGGACCCGGTTGCGCCGACGCCAGGCACCTTGCCCGGATGTAGCCCGCAGGCTACACTTGCCGTGTGATTGAAATCCGCAAGTACCGCCGTGCGGACGGAGTCATTCCGTTCGACCGGTGGATGGCGAAGCTCAGGGATGGGCGCGCGAAGGCGCGGATTCTCGTCCAGCTCGATCGTCTCAGGCTTGGTCTCCCCGGCGACTGGAAGTCGGTGGGCGACGGGGTATTCGAGTTACGGATCTTCGAAGGCAAGGGCTACCGCGTGTACTTCGCCCGGGAAGGAAAATCCATCGTGATCCTGCTTTGTGGCGGCGACAAATCCACGCAAAGCCGCGACATCGCGTTGGCCCGGTCGTATTGGCATGAACTGCAGAGGTGAATATGAAAACTCGTCCACTCAAGACCGCGGACTACCTGAAGACACAGAAGGACGTGGTCGCCTACCTCAACGCCGCGCTGGCGGACGGTGATCCGGCGGTGTTGCTGGAGGCGCTGCGCAACGTGGCGCAGGCGCGTGGCGGGGTAGGCGCGCTCGCCAAGGTCGCGGGCGTGAGCCGTGAGAGCCTCTACCGGACCCTGTCGCCGCGCGGCAATCCCAAGATCGACACAGTAATGGAGCTGCTGCGCGCCCTCGGCCTCCGGCTGTCGGTCGAGCGGCGCAAAGCGGCGTAGTCAGGTAGGTTGGGGTGAGCGCAGCGAACCCCAACAACCGTCTACCTGCGATCTCGCATTGTGTCCGGAGCCGCCGCCCTCAGTCGGCTGCGCGAGTACTATCGCCGGCGGTGTGCGACCGCAGGCGCTCCAGCACCGTCGCCACCATGCGGTCGCAACGCGCGCCGGCAAAATCGAAGGCGCTCAGGCCAACGGCCTGAATGTGCCCATACAGCGCCTCCTGCATGAGCCCGCGGGCGCGGTGGAAGCGCGTCTTGACGGTCGGCACCGGGATCTTGAGACAGGCGGCGGTTTCCTCGACGCTCAGCTGCTCGATGGCGCGCAACACGAACACCACGCGAAAGCCGTCCGGCAGCCGGTCGACGGCCGCTTCGATGAGTTGCCGCAGCTCACCGCCGGCGGGGAGTCAAGCGTTGTTGCCGACGGCGTGTCGCTGCCAAGCGGTGTCCGGGTTGCACAGGGCGTGCTACCAGGCGCGGCTCAGCAGCAGCTGCACGAGCAGCAGCTCGTTGGTTTCCTGGGCATTGGCACCGAAGGGCAGGGCGGTGTTGGTGTAGGTCACGGTGTTCGGGATGTTGTACTGCACGCCGACATCGGTGCGCCAATGGTCATCGAGCTGCAGGCCGAAACCGACGGTGAGATGTTGTTCGGTGATGGCGGCCAGCAACGGCGAGAGATTCTCCGGCGGGATCGGGTCGCGTCCGTAGTTGTAGCCGGCGCGCTCCGCCAAGCCGCAGCCGACCAAGGAGGAGCGAGAGGTCTGGCGGAAAAAGATGTTGCAGACGCCGCGGCCAAAAACTGGGTGCTTCACGGCGAATTATCCGGAAACGGCCTGGCGCGAGGTGCCCTGCAAACCGTCGACGCCCCACAAGCTGTATCTTCCCCGGCGTGGCGGGATGACTCAAATCGATACCGTGGGAGGAGGTGGTCCGACTGACTTCTCGGCGACGGTGACTGGCCACATCACTCAGGCCGAAGGTTCGTTTGACAGCGTAACGGGCGTTACGAGCACTGGCGCTTATACGCTGCAACTGAATACCGCACCCTTTTCAACCTCGACGTGCAGCGGTTCCCCAGCTCCAGCGAATTGCCAGGGGTGGGAGCAATTCGTCTACCCGTCTACCGGGGGCGGCTTCATCCAGTACTGGCTGCTTCAGTATGGACCGGCCGGCACACTCTGCCCGACGCCAAGACACGTCGGCTGCGCCGCCAACACCTCCTATTCGGACGGCTGGTGTCCGTTTCAATTTTCGTCGACCGGCCCGGTCTATTGCGTGGTCAACGCCGTGCAGGAGACGACAACGCCAGCCGAGCCGATGACTTCGCTGGGCCAGATGAAACTCGCCGGCGCTGCCGGAGGCGGTGGGACGAATGATTCGATTACCGTTACGGTGGGCGGCGCGCCCTTAACAGCAACCGGAAACAACTATTTCCCCGACCTGGGCAACCAGTGGCAGGAAGCGGAGTTCAATGTCTTCGGTGATGGTGGAGGAAGCCAGGCGGTCTTCAACAGCGGGGCGAATCTCCAGGTGCGTACCGAGGTCATCAGCGGAACGAACGCCGGGCCCGGCTGTCACCTGCAATCGTGGACCGGGGAGACGAACAGTCTCACCCTGGTGAACTCCGCTCCGGTATCGCCCGCACCGCTGCCGGCACCGGCACTCGTGTTCTCGCAGACCAGCCCGGCCCCCGCGGGTCCGGCGGCGACGTGCGCGGATGCGACGAGTCTCGGTGATACGCATCTGACGACGCTCAACGGTCTGTTCTACGACTTCCAGGCATCGGGCGATTTCACCCTGGCGGAGGTCGCTCCGCGATTTGAGGTGCAGACTCGCCAGGTGTCGGGCGCGCCAACCTGGCCGGATGCCACCGTGAACAAGGCGGTCGCCGCCCGGTTTGGCAAGACGCAGGTGGCGCTCTGCCCGGCACCGGCGGGAACCGACCAGACGACGCGAGTCTTTGTCGATGGGAAGCTCACAGCCGTCACTGACGGCAAGTCGCTGGTGCTGCCTCAGGGCGTCGGCATCCGTCGGCAAGGCAATTTCTATTTGCTGATTGGCGAGGAGGGTGATTCGGTGCGCGCCACGGTCAACTCCTATGGCGGCACCACCTGGATCGACGTGAACGTTGGCCTCGGGCGCTGGCCGTCCGATGTCAAAGGCCTCATCGCCAACGTCAATGGAAACGTCAACCAGATCGCGACGCGGGACAACGCTGTGCTGACGAGCCCGTTCCAATTCGATGAACTCTATCACCGCTTTGCCGACAGCTGGCGCGTGGCAGACCGGGAGTCGATGCTGTCGGTGTGCAACGGCAAGGGACCGATTGAGCGCGGCATTCCCAAGGTGCCGTTCTACGCCAAGGATCTGGAACCGAACGTCCGGGAGAAGGCGCTCGGAGTCTGCAACGCGGCGGGCGTGAAGCCGGGACCGCTGCTCGATGCCTGCACCCTCGACGTCGCCGTCATTGGCCAGGATGCCGCGGCCAAGGTGTTTGTGGGCGCGACGGTACCCACAGCCGTGGGGACCATTGTCGCCACATCCGGTCCCAGCCCCCTGAAACTCCTGACGTGGCTATTGGTGCTGCTCGCGATCATCGTGATCGTGTGGCTACTGGTCCGCAAGGGGAAAGGGACGCCATGAGGTCTTGGCCCCAGCAACGGTGGCTAAGGCGGAACACCGGTAAGATCAGGCGCGTGGCCGTTCGTCCGGAGCCCGTCGAAGGGCGAACGGCCATGTAGGAACGATTTTTAAGAGTCCGCCAACGGCGGCCGCGGGAAGGACGAGGCGGGATCGACCTATCGCCGCCCGCCGTCCCGCCTCAGTTCGCGCCGGCCACCTTGGGCAGATGGCGCATCGAGGCCTCGATCGCTTCCTTCGGGTACTCGTAGTCTTCGAGCTTGCCGGCGAAGTACATGTCGTAGGCGGCCATGTCGAAGTGGCCGTGACCGGAGAGATTGAACAGGATTGTCTTCGGCTCGCCGCTCTTCTTGGCGGCCAGCGCCTCGTCGATCGTGGTGCGCACCGCGTGGCACGACTCGGGCGCCGGGATGATGCCCTCGGTGCGCGCGAACTGCACGCCGGCCTCGAAGGTGGCGAGCTGCCCGACCGCCACCGCCTCGACCAGGCCCTCGTGCACCAACTGCGAGACCAGCGGCGAGTCGCCGTGGTAGCGCAGCCCGCCGGCGTGGATGCCGGGCGGCACGAAGTCGTGGCCGAGGGTGTACATCTTCACCAGCGGCGTGAGCCCGGCCGTGTCGCCGAAGTCGTAGGCGTACTTGCCGCGGGTGAGCGTCGGGCAGGAGCTCGGCTCAACCGCCACGAGCCGCACCTTCCGGCCGGCCGCCTTGTCGGCGAAGAACGGGAACGCGATGCCGCCGAAGTTGGAGCCACCGCCGCAGCTGGCGATGACCACGTCCGGGTAGTCGCCGGCCTTGGCCAGCTGCTTCTTGGCCTCGAGGCCGATGATGGTCTGGTGGTGCAGCACGTGATTGAGCACCGAGCCGAGACTGTAGTTGGTGTCTTTGCGCGACGCCGCCTCTTCCACCGCTTCGGAGATGGCGATGCCGAGCGAGCCCGGGCAGTTTGGATCACCGGCCAGGATCTTGCGGCCGGCCTCGGTGAGGTTGGTGGGGCTGGCCAGCACTTCGGCGCCCCAGGTCTGCATCATCGAGCGGCGGAACGGCTTCTGTTCGTAGCTCACCTTCACCATGTACACCCGCACCTCGATACCGAACATGCGCCCGGCCAGCGCCAGCGCCGAGCCCCACTGGCCGGCGCCGGTCTCGGTGGTGAGGCGGCGAATGCCGGCCTGCTTGTTGTAATAGGCCTGGGCGATGGCGGTGTTGGGCTTGTGCGAACCGGCCGGACTCACGCCCTCGTACTTGTAATAGATCTTGGCCGGCGTGCCGAGCTCGGCCTCGAGCCGGTGGGCGCGGTACAGCGGGCTCGGCCGCCACAGCCGCAGGATCTCGCGCACCGGTTCCGGAATCGGGATCCAGCGCTCGCCGCTCACCTCCTGCTCGATGATCTGCGGCGGAAAGATCGCGCCCAGCGCCTCGGGCGGAATCGGCTTGCCGTCCGGGCCGAGCGGCGGCGCCGGCGGGTTCGGCAGGTCGGCCACAATGTTGTACCAGTGCGTGGGAATCTCGGATTCATCGAGCAGGAACTTGGTCTGCGGCATCGCCGTTCTCCAGAGGATGGTTCTGATTGCTTGTCGTCTCGTCGCGCGCGGCGACGGCCTGCCTAGCTAACACCAGGCGCTTCGCTTTGGTCAATATGAACATAGTAGCGCGTTTGAGCCGGTCGGCGAGGGAAATTAGAGTGATTCTGGATCATGGGGACGCAGAGAATAATAGGGTCAGAGTGCCGCGAATGCGCTTTGGCCGTTCGTGGGATTGCCCGTCGATATCGCCGGTGCTACCATAGTGTTACCTATGCCGGAGTGCTCCCATGACTGCAACCACTACGCTCAAGCTTCCCGATAAGTTGAAATTACGCATCGCCCGTCTAGCTAAAGAGACTGGCCGATCAGCACATAGCCTGATGGTGGAGGCGCTGGAGCGCGAGGTGGCGCGGGAAGAGCGGATGCGTGAGTTTGTGCGCGAGGCGGTAGCCGCGGATATCGGTGTCGAAGAGGGTGCGGCGGTTTATCGGGCGAAGGATGTGCATGCCTGGCTGGAGCGTCTGCCCCGCAACCCGAAAGCGGCGCGGCCCAAGGCATGGCGCAGGTAGTCTACACCCAGAACGCACTCGCCAATCTGGAACGGGCGTTCGCGTTTCTCGCGGAGCACGATCCTGCCGCCGCCGTGGACGCGGCTGTTGCAATACGTAATGCCGTCGACATTCTTTCGGATCACCCGCTGATCGGTCGGCGCGTCGAAGGCGAGATTCGTGAGCTGGTTATCTCCTACGGCAAGACCGGTTATATCGCTCTCTATCGCTTCTTGCCTGAGCAGAACCTGATTCGCCTATTGGCGATCCGGCACCAGCGTGAGTTGGATTTCCCGGGTTGAGGTAACGATCACTGGGGCAGGAAACGCTGGGCCGATACCGTCGCTGTGTGCCGTGCCGCTGCATACAAAATATGTTGGGGTTTGCTGCGCTCACCGCCAACCTACGAGATTTCTATTTGCCAACCGAAGTGGGCATGCGGTCTTTTTCATGTATGGGTTCCCGAAGAACGAGCGGGCCAATATTGAACAATAGGGGACAGACCACAATGGCACTTATCTTAAGGAAAGAACCTCCGATTACATCGTCATTCCGGCGAAAGCCGGAATCCAGGGTTTGAAAGAACATCGGCCGTTAGGCCGATTCTGGATGCCAGCTTTCGCTGGCATGACGGCAATTCTGCTTGTGGGGGTGTTAAGGTAGTGCCATTGGGGACAGACCACTGCCATTGGCACTGCCTTGGGGACACACTGCCTTGGGGACAGACCACGGTTTCTCGGGTAGCAAGTCCGCTAAGCATGATCTACCGGACATGCATGAGTGACCGATATGTCCGTCTTATCAGACATCCCGGCCCATGGCGATTCGGCCACCCAGTTCGCCCTGCTCGAATAATTTGAGCAGGGCCTCGTCGGTCGCTCTAGAGCTTCACGGCAATGGTCATGTCCCGCGCCAACTCGCCTTTACCGTACGGGTCGATGCCCTGGAACGACAGTTCGCGGCTTTCGGCGTTCCAGTGCATGGGCGCATAGTCGAAGGGCTGGTAGAGCGTGCCCGACGCCTTAACGACGAAGGCGCCGACGTCCTTCAAAGGCACCTTCCCGCCGTAGATCTCGATCTGGAGGCTCAGTAGCCTCATTGCCCCGTCCAGGTTGTGGGTGCGGGCGATGTGCCCGGCGATGGTCTCCGGCGAGGCGACGCCACTGCCGAGCAGGATCTTGCCGAACGGGTTGTAGACCAAGTCCGGGCGGACGATGTCGACCGTCTTCACGAAATCTCCGTGCAGGGTCTTGGTCTTGTCGATGAGGTTGTAAGCCGGCACGGTGTTCAGGGACTGCAGGGTGTCGACGTATCGAAAACAACGATTGATGCTGTCATCCGGTTTCAATAAAGCTTTCGCGGCGAGGCCTTCGAACGTGTCGCGCCACCCGCGGATATTCCAGTGGACGGGCTCTTTCACGACCTGCCCGTAGATGTAGGCCTGCCGCTGAAATTCTCCGTTGATCGCGGCGTTCCAGTCCTTTTCCTCGGGGGTGAGTGCGGTCGTCATCGGCGCAAGACCGGCCGTGAGGCTTGGCCGGCTCTTGTAGCGCGCGGCGATCTGGGAGGCGAGCGCGTAGTTGCTCGCCAGGTGATTCGCCGCGACCGACTTCGTGATGATCGTGCCCGCGCCCGCGAGCACGCGACGCCAGAATTGGGTGTCGGTCACGAGGTCCTGCGCCGCGGCATCGGGGTTCCCGTCGGCGGCCGCGATGGCGATTTGGCCGAGGACGGTCTCGTGTTCGGGCCCCTGCATGTCCGGGTAGGCGGTGGCGGCACGATTAAGTATTCGGTCGGCGTAGCCCGGGTAGCGATAGAGCGCGCGATAGCGCGCCAGACGCAACTTGTTGTCGCGCGCGAGCTTCTGGATCTCGCTTCGGTGTGCCACATAGTCATGCAGGCAATCGACGCGGTCTTTGCCGTCCTTCCCGCAAAGATCCTTCGTCTCGCCTACCCAGGGAACGGAGTTGTTCCGCTGGTCCATGGCCTTGAGTTCAATTTGGTCGTACGGCTTGCCCTCGTCGATGGCGAGCATGCGCTGATTGTTGGCCTCGACGTAACGATGACCAAAGGTCTGCGGATCTTCCTCGTCCGGGATCCCCGGACCATACATGGCAAACATGGCGTTGGCCTCGTCCGCCCCCGTGGTCGGCGCCTGCAGCATGGCGTCTGCCGCGCGCGGATCGAGCGTCCGGTCGTGAAGGTTGATCAGGCCCAGCACCACGGCGAGCGCGACCGGGACGGCCAGGGTGTACCCAACGTAGCGGAGGATCCGAACCCTCATCGGGACGGCCCCCCGGCTCTGGACGACACCGAACGAAACTGGGATGTAGCGTTTTTTCGCCTTTTTGATGAGTGCAAACATGCCTGGCTGTCTCCTGGTACGGTGGCGAACGCCGCAAGACGCTTTATGTACGGTCTCGAGCGGTAGCACAAGCCCGCCCAACCTCCCATCGGGCTCCGGCCGTCGGCCGTGACCCGCGTTGCAGTCCTGCAGCGTAGATCGAGACCGTGTTCTCTCGATCCAGGACTGCCGCGGCGCACGATGACCCACGCACATCGCCGTCGATGTCCAGTACCAGTCCGACTCCGTGGATCTTGCCGGCCTCGAGCGCGCCCTACATCTGTCCACCAGAAAGGGAGAAGCAGTACGACAAGCAATACTGCGAAGTCGATATTCCAATGTGTCGGGCGATCGCCAAGAAACGAGAACCGGAAGTTGGGAAGCGATGCGATGCGTCTGCGACAAAACGATATGCGGCCTGTTTGAAGGGTGAGGAGCTGGAGCAATTACTGCCAATTCTTGGGCCAAGTCCACGTGGTGGCGGCGGTGGAGGCGGTGGAATCGGTGATTGGATGTCACCGAAACTCCCCGGACGCCTGTTGTCTGCCGATGTAATACGGTCAGAGGGTTAGAAGGGCAAGAGACAATATCGAGACCCTGTCGGTCAGTTTGATATGCAATGATTTAGCGGCTCCTTAATTCCTCGTTTAGTCCTCTCCTTGTAGCGCGCTGGTCCTCTGGCGCAGAATAACCAGACAAAGCAAGTGCGGGTCCGTACTTGCAGGAATGACGAACCAAGGGACATTCACGTAACTTCCGGAAAGATCAAACGAATGTCGAGATCAATCAGGATTTACTAATCCTGCATAGGCGGACCGGTGGGACCGCCTATTACAAGTTATACGCAGGAGAGAATATGCATTGTTCCATGACAGGAGCACCGATGAAGGATTACTCAGACGGAATCTGGGACGACGGAGAATGGATCAGTTGGGATTGGATAAACGGCCAACTCGCGGACCAGGAGCTACAGGCTGAATATCCACAAGCGAGTCTTGCTGTAATACGGGTCTTCGGAGACCTCGTGGCAGCAGCACAAGAATACAAAGAAGCAACCGGCCGATACTTACAGATCTGGGGTGAGCTCGGAGAGTTATATGCGGAAATCAAATTCGGAATCGTTCGACATCCCCCAGGTACGCAAGGTTCTGATGGGCGCCTTGGAAATGACTGGGTCGAGGTAAAGACCATCTCTCCGGAAAAAGCGACTGAGACTATACAAGTCAAACGGGCTGGCAACTTCAATAAGCTCCTTGTGGTAAAAATTAGCGAGGAGTTTGAGTTTCAAGCCAAGCTTGTATCTCGAAAATCGCTCGGTAAAGGGAAAGGAAAACACGCAAAGGTCTCTTGGCAATCGGCTAAAGAATGAAGAACACTGCGTATAACACGTCGTTCGTGCCGACACCGGGGACAGCGCGCTATGTTTCCTGTTGTTTCCGTGGCCGGTGCGGCACACCTCAGCGTTGGGCCGCGTACACTCTGCCACGCGGTTCGATTTTCCACCCAGCGGCGGAACAACTTTAAAATCGAGAAACCATGAGAACATTAATTAATGTGCTGGCAAGTGTTGCGTTGATGGCACTCTCTCTGGGTGTTGCGCACGCTGCGGACAAGCATTTGTTCTATATACATGGGTGCTGCGTCAAAGGCCCGAGCGATCCCAAGGTGGGAGCATACGAAACGATCGTCAAAGAACTGAAGAACTCGGGTTTCAATGTGGTGTTTGATTTGCGCTATGACGATAGTACCGCCCAGGCGTATGCGGCAAAAGTCGCAGACCAGGTGAAGAGCCTGCTGGCCAACGGCACGGCCCCCGAAGACATCACCGTTGCGGGCTACTCGCTGGGCTCCAGGATCACCCTGGTTGCCTCAGGCCTTATCGCCAATCCAAAGGTCAATATCGTGTTGATTGCCGGCTGCCCTATCAAAGAAACTATCCCCATCGACTACTCCAAGGTGAAAGGGCGGGTTCTATCAATTTGGAATACCAAAGACGACAAATTTACATCGTGCGACAGGCGGCTGCCGGAGGGTCTGACTTACAGGGAGGTCGTGTTGAACTCAGGCGAAGGGCACGCAGTTTTTCGGCTGACTGACCAAAAGTATCTCAAACTCTGGAAAGAGCCACTGGTGGCTTGGTCCAAGGGCGAATAGCGGCCCAACACGGTGCTCCAGCCGACGTCAGCGCTAACGCGCCGCCGCGGCTGAGCGATGCGTTACTTCCGTTAAAGTGTCATTAAAGGTCATCCGTTCGCCAGCCGCTAGATCGACGTTTCTGGCCAATATATATTGGCGTCGTGCCATACCAATCGATCAATGATCTCCCGGAGTCGGTACGCAGACATTTGCCGCCGGCTGCCCAGCACATTTATATGGAAGTGTTCAACCACGCCTGGACGGAATATGCCGACCGCGCGGACCGTGAGGCAATCGCCCACCGGGTAGCGTGGTCAGCAGTGAAGAAGCAATACACCAAGAGCGGTACCCAGTGGGTGAGAAAGTCTGGGTAAGGGCGCGCGCCCGAACCGGCCGTCCATTAGGGCGTGATTTATCGGACTGTCTGATCAGTGCATCATCTCACGGATCCCCCTCCTTATTTGATTTGATACTCTCGACACTTGCATCGCATCAAATAGGAATGCACATGGATTTCAGCTTCACAGGTCTGCCCGCGCTCATCTTCCTTGTCGGTTTCGTCGTTGCATTCTCTGCGCCGGTCTGGTTCGCCGCCCGTGTTATTGGCGCCAAACATCCAACCTTGTTGCGTGCGGTCGCTTCACTGGCCGCCGGCATGCTGGGTTCGTTCTTGCTCGCGATTCTCACCGGGCCCTGGGTCTTTCTCCTCGCGCCAGTGGGATTCTTGCTTTCCTTCAAGTACATTCTGGGCACATCGTTGCTGGGCTCGATGCTGCTGGCCATCATTGCCGGACTCGGCTATGCGGCCATGGGCTATTTCATCGGCGGCGGGATTCCTGGAGGAGGCAATGGCATCATCGTCTGATGCTTCCGTCTAGCCAAAACAAAATGGATGGGACCCGTTTGCCAGTCCTTCCACCTTCTGCGCCACTGCTGCAAACCGCTTTTCTCAAATGCGAAATCCCAGCAGCGGGTTTGGTAGGCGTCAAGTTTCCATCAGGAAGCGATCCGGAGCGCTATTGAATCGCCCGCGTCGCGAGCCATCCCATGATTCCGGCAACCAGACCCGCGACGCAGGCCCAGCCAAATACATCCCCGATCCGCGCATAGATCGTGCGCACCCCGGCCTTTATCGGCACGTGCGCCACCATCACGTTGTCCGGCGTGCTGAAATCATCCATCCACGCCAGCCGCCGACCGTAGGGGTCAACCGCCCCGGATCCGCCCCAGCGGGTGATGCGGAACAGCGCGGCGCCGTTCTCGATGGCGCGGAATTCCGCCATTGGTTGATGTAGCGGGATGATGTCCTTCCAGTCGCTGGCTGGCACCAGCATCAGGTCCGCCTGGCCGCGGCCGAGCTGGCGAATGAGCCCGTCGAAATCCATGTCGAAACAAATCGGCGAGGCAATACGCCCGTATTCGGTGTCGGCCAGCGGAATGGGCGGGTCGCCGGGGACACCGTATTTCTTTTCAAAGCCGGGGACCGCCGTGACTTTGGTGTAGTCGTAGGCGACTTCGCCCGTTGGCGTCAGCAGCACCGCGTGGTTTCTTAACGGATGTTTCGCGCCGGGGCTGAGGGTGGCGAAACCGATCACGAGGTAAATCTCGTGTTGGCGCGCGAAGGCGCGGGCGCGGGCGCGAAACGCCGCCTCGTCGTCTTGGAAGACCATCAGGTTCGCTTCCGGCCAGACGATGATCTTCGAACCAGCCTGTGCCTCGCGCGCGCTGCGGGTTATAAAGGAATCCTGAATCTTTTCGAAGGCTGGGCGCAGCTGCTCCCGCTCGGCGTCACTGAAGTCCGGTTCGACCGCGCGCAGGAATTGCGTGGGTTCAATAATGCTACTCGGCCAGCCGATGCCGGCAATGCGTACGGTTTGGCGGGCCGGTGCCAAGGCCACGCGCAAGCCGCCCAACAACACAATGACGCACCACACCCCCGCGTAGAGCAATGCGCCGTGCTGCACCGCGCTCCACACGAACTGCTGATTCCAGGCCCAGCTCGTCACCGACGCGAACCAGCTGATGAGAAAGCCAATGCCCCAGATGCCGGTGACGGAGGCCAATTGCATCAGCGGCAACACGCCGTGTTGCGTGTAACCCAGCGAACCCCAGGACCCGTAGGGATTCCACCGCGTCTCGAGGAATTCCAGCGCCGTCCAGGTAACGGGAAAAACCAGCGTGGCCCACAAGCCGGGCACGAGCGGCGCCAACAGTCGGTCGGCCAGAAACGGCAGCGCACTGAAGAATCCCATTGTCACCGGCAGCGCCAGGTAGGCGACGCCCGGGATCGGGATGACCCCGCGCAGGCTGATGGCCATGGCGATGGAAACGGCCAGCCAGATCCAGAGCAGGCCGGCGACCGGCGGCATGCCGTGCGCAAAATGCAGCATAAAGACTGGCATCAGCCAGGCCGCCAGCGGTGTCATCCAGCGGCCAAAGCCGAACATCTGCAAACTACCGCCAAGCAGAAGCCAGAGAAACGAAGCGGGGATATTCATGGAGCGCTCCTTATTTAAGTAGGCACCAAATACCCGAGTGAGATCAGGGCTGAATCTGGCGGTACGATAGCGCAAACCGGCAGGCGCTAGAATGCAGGACGAATTGGGGAATAATGGGCCAGAGCGGATATCAACATCCTGTCGGTCAGACCGATAGCCTGCCCTTTATGGATAGAACCACCATCGTACTGAATCGCAACAAGTATTGAAAAGGCCGGGAATGGCTGCGACCGAAGCGAAAGACAACACGCTCCGCATCGATATGTGGCTCTGGGCCGCGAGGTTTTTCAAGACTCGGGCACTGGCCGCGGAGGCACTGGCCGGCGGCAAGGTCAAGGTGAATGGCGAGCGGGTGAAGGCGGCCAGGGCGATTCGCCTGGACGATGCCTTGAGCATCCATATCGGCCCCTATGCACGATCGGAGTCAGAGCACAGTTTTCGCTACTATTCCGAACAGCTTGAGTCCGATTTCGGAGATGTAGCACTTGACCCCCACGGTTAAGTAAACCGAATACAAAACTCAACCATGAGTTACTTACGCAAGCGCCCAAAGTGCCGATCGGGACACACCTGCGCTGGTGAGGCACGAGATGGGGTCGGGGCGTGCTCGATACCGTGCTCTGGGAAGACACGTGCACGGGGCAGAGCGATCGGCTGAAGCCAGCTTATAAAGCGATACTCACCGAATTCAGCCAGCAGTTCGGGGCCGGCACGGATTACGGCGGCGGGCGCAGGCCGTTGCCGGATTACCTGTCCGAGCGGGTGGCGAACCTGCGTCGCATCCTGTCGCAGCTGCCGGATGGCGGCGCAGCACAACATCGGCTATCGCAATGCCTGGGCGCTGTTGACCGGGCGGGCGTGGGTGGGCGGCAAGGGGGATTGATCGGCCGGCAAGACGTGTACACAGGCAAATGCCCAGCAACAACCTGTCTGGCAACGAGAATTATTATATTCATTGACCGCCATACATCTGCTGTTTAAGTTGGCATGGTAGAACCAGTCAACCGGCCGTAGTGGGGTAGGGTATGGACAGCGTTTCATCCAAGACCTCGAACCGTATCGAATTGCGGGTCATTCACTCGACGGCGACATCGTTTGACGCCTTGATGACTGTCAGCACCGAAGGCCAGGCCATCAGCTTTCCCGTCCGTACACAGCTTGGCATGCCGCTGTCGGTCACCGTCGGCGATGACACTGCCTCTCTTCGCCACGGACAGTTATTCATCTACGATGCTGGCCACGTCGCGAAGTCGCCGAAGTCCCCGAAGTCGACGAAGAAACCGACCTACGGGCTGATCCGCTACCTATCGGGCGTCGAGGTCGATTCTGAAGCCCAGGTGCAATTTGACGTGAAGCTCTACGTGCCCACCGAAAAGTACAACACGATCTGGGATATGGGTGCGCGCGGGCACTTACCGCAGCTGATCTCGCTTCAGGTCATGGGACTGCAAGGTGACGCGCAGTGGGATATTGACGATGTCGGTACCATGCTCCTGGTTGAAGATTTCTCTTTCAGTTACCCGATTAACACAGACGGGCTATAGGGCCCACGTGGGACCGGTGCACACCGCGTCATGAGATCGAACTGATCAGAGAACGCCTGAAGCGCGCGCAGGAATTTCACGAAAGTTGGAAAGGGTAACAGCGATGAAAAAGAAGATTGCGGCAACCCGAGGCAGCACGAACGTCTTCGCCGACCTGGGGTATGCCAATTCCGAGGAAATGCTGGCGAAAGCCCAGCTGGTGGGTCGCATTGGCGACCTCATTAAACAGCGCCGACTTACCCAAAGCGAAGCGGCGTCGCTGCTCGGAGTCGACCAGCCGAACGTGTCACGACTGCTGCGCGGACAGCTTGGCGATTTTTCCTACGAGCGGCTGCTAAAATTTCTCAACGCGCTCGGCTGCGATATCGAGATCGTTGTCAAACGATCAGGTCGCACGCGTCGGCACACGCAGGTTACGGTAAAGGCGGCGTGAGAGTGACGAAACGCAAGACGCTTTTGGATACGGTGCACAAGACGGCACGCGGGCTGCGGGACGCCGGGCTGATGGACACCAAGACGATGCGCGAATTTGGCGCGCTGTGTTTGCCCCGGATCAAGGAATACTCCGCGTAGATACTGTTATCCCCGTCAAGCATTCGCCACACCGTGCAGAGCCGGGTCAAAGGGTCTGCCTGACCCGCGAACACCAAAGGCCACGTGCACCAGCTTGCGCATCATGGCGCCGACGATGACCATGGGTGGTTTGCCTGTGCCATTCGGGTCAGAGCAAAGTTTCCATTAATATTCGCATTCCCTGAGCCGGTGTCAGGGAGCATTCAGGCCAACGCGCTCGTGGCCATTTGCACGCAGTGGTTGTTGACCAAATCCAGGGTGGCATCTACTTGCTGTGTATTTATTGCTGGTAAAGGTACGCAGTGACTGAATGGAGTCCTTATTAGGACTCCCATCAAATTAACTCTCTATTTCTTACTGCGGTACCACTTGTCGATTTTCCTTACCATTTCAGCACGCCACTGCAAGGCCTTCAGCTTTGCCCCTCTCTGCCCGTAGCTCAAAACAGCCCATGACCTTTTTAGCTGTTGCTTCGTGCGTGGATCCACGGCGCTTGCGGTATACGCGAAGTAGCGCCTGGTTTTAACCCCGCCGCGTGTCTTGGTGCGCTTTATGGTTACTGTGTAACTCACCCCTGGCACATCCTTTTTACCTTTTCGGGGGCGCAGGTGGTGGCCGCGGGCACCGATGTCTTTGTGTGCCCGCAACCAGCGTTTTACCTGTGCAAGGGCCGCGGCGCGGGCGGCTGTTTTGCCGCCATAGTTTGTGTCACCAAAATATTTGCTCAGATTGTGAGACTGAATACGCGCCCACCACCCGCGAAAGGATGGATAGTCAAAGCGTGTAACATAAGACGGCTTCTTCATGGGCAGAATTGCTCTGGGTTGCTGCCAGGTGTCAGGGGTCGGTATGCTGTTCGCGACACCGGGCTTCGTTCTGAGTTCGCTTACTTTAAGTATGAAAATATCCAGAATCAAACATAAGTAGTGCCATGAGTGCCAGGGAGCAATAAACGTTGGTATTCCAATCCGCGGTGGTCCAGATGCCTGACCGCCTGGAGGCCGTGATGGAGACGTTTCGGCAAGTCACAAATAATCTCGACTTAAGGGGTCAGTACCCTTAACGGGGCTCAAGAACGATTCGCGTCGGAGTCAGACAATCTTACGCACCGAGGACGAGCTACGGAACAATGTGGGACAGACGATGGTATTTCCCGCAGGGGCCATATAAGTTGCGCTTAGCGGACAGAACCACCATCGCACAGAATCGCAACAACTATTGCAAAGGCCGGGAATGGTCGCGACAGAAGTGAAAGACAACACGCTCCGCATCGACAAATGGCTTTGGGCGGCGAGGTTCTTCAAGACCCGGGCCTTGGCCGCGGAGGCGGTGGCGGGCGGCAAGGTCAAGGTGAATGGCGAACGTGCGAAGGCGGCCAAGGCGGTGCGAGTGAATGATGCCTTGCGCATCCACATCGGCCCGTACGAATACGCGGTACGCGTGCTGGCCTTGTCCGCGCGGCGCGGCCCGGCGCCGCAGGCCGCGTTGCTCTATGAAGAAAACGAGTCGAGCCAAGCGGCGCGCAAGGAATTGGCGACCCGGCTGGCTGCCGAAGCGCGTTATGCCGCCCCGGCAACAGGGCGACCCAGTAAAAAGGAGCGGCGGCAGGTTATTCAGTTCAAGAAAACAAGGTTGGAATGAGAGAGTTTGACCGGGTCGCAAAACCCAGGGTGGGGAGGATTCTTTGCTTACATTAGAAAATATTGCTCTCCGCCCCGTGTCTCGGAGGTGAGACGGTGAAAAGGAATTTTCCCCTGTCCAAGGTCTATGGCTTGCTGGAACCCGGGCCGGTGGTGTTGATCACCACCGCGCACAAGGATCGGGCGAATATCATGACGCTGTCGTGGCAGACGATGATGGATTTCGAGCCGCCGCTGGTCGGCTTGGTGATGAGCAATCGGAATTTCAGCTTCGATCTGCTGAAGACCACCAAGCAGTGCGTCATCAATATCCCCACCGCGGAGCTGGCCGGCAAGGTGGTTGGCTGCGGCAATACCTCGGGCCGCACGATCGACAAATTCGCGGCCTTTGGCTTGACGCCGCGCCCGGCCAGGCATGTCGATGCGCCGCTGATCGCCGAGTGCTATGCCAATCTCGAGTGTCGCGTCGCCGACGCGCGGATGGCGAACCGGTACAATTTCTTCGTCGTCGAAGTGCTCAAGGCCTGGATCGACCCGGCAAGAAAGAATCCAAGGACTCTTCACCACCTCGGTAAGGGCCGCTTCATGGTGGCCGGCCGCACGATCACGCTGCCATCGAAGATGAAGTAGCGCACCGGGGTCCGGGGAAGAATTCCTCAGGCGTTGGTTGAGTTTCTGGGTCGCCGCCAGAGGCACGCGGCGATACCCGTTGGCGTTCAGGGTGGCGTCGACGTCCCCACAAATCGGCTTAAGGGCTTAAGTCAGTGCCATTCGGGTCAGAGAGGGTTTTCTTCCAAGATAAGCAACAATTCCTCTCTGGCACTCTGGCACGGGTTTTCGTCCGCCTTGACCGGATGTGATTCTTGCAGTCTGATAGCACGGCATTTCGAATGCCATGGGATATGTTATTGGCACCCATCTGCTCCGGACCTTAAGCACAACTTCAACCAACAGGGAGTTTTCAACGATGAAGAAGCATGCATTGCTGGTCTGCAGTCCGATTTTGTTTCTTTCACTTACTGCTGCCGCGGAAACGGTCAGCGTCACCATGAACAGTATCGATGAGAAGGGTATCGGCGCCGCCATCGGCACGGTGGTGCTTACCGACACGCCCGCCGGTCTTTCCATCAAGCCAGCGCTGAGCAATCTGAAAAGCGGCGAGCATGGCTTCCACGTGCACCAGAACGCCGCTTGTGGTCCGGCCGAGAAGGACGGAAAGATGGTCGCGGGGCTGGCCGCCGGCGGCCATTTCGATCCGCATGACACGAAGAAGCATGAAGGTCCGCAGGGCCAAGGGCATCTGGGCGATTTGCCGGTGTTGAACGTGGGTGCCGACGGCAAAGCCAATCAGTCGATGGTGGCGGCGCGTCTCAAGGTAGTGGATGTCCGCGGCCACGCACTCATGATCCACGAGGGCGGCGACACCTACTCCGATCAGCCCAAGCCCTTGGGCGGTGGCGGCGCGCGCGTGGCCTGCGGTCTGGTCAAATAAGTAAGACACTGTTGTGGTTTGCCTGCCCCGTGAACCCGGACGGGTTCACGGGGTTTTGTCTGGCTGCCAACGTGGAGTAATAGGGTCAGAGCCTAATGGCACCTAATCAAGTCGAAATGTGGGGTGGGTTAGCGTTTTTTGCTTAACCCACCAAGCGTTGCGTAGCAACACAACGCCTCTTTTAATGAGTGCCTGGCGGCACAGCCGGTGGGTTACGGCACAAACTGCGTGCCTCACCCACCCTTCATCGAACATGGAAGTGCTTAAGTAAGTGCCATTCCATTCTGATCCCAATTGTTCGCGGCCAGTGCGTTTGGCAGCGCCGCAATGAGTACCAGCAGGGTGTGCGCCGGCAGCAGGCCGGTGACCACCGCAGCGATCAGCCAGCCATACGCCAACGCGCCGATTATCACGTAAGCCCTGCGTGCCTGGTATGTCGGCATCGGCGGTCCGGTCCGGAGACTGGTTGAGATAGAGGGTATTGGTCACCAGCAGGGAATACGAGCCGGCGGCGCAAAGCGGTACCAGCGCGTATGATTGGCGCTGCAAATAGTCGGCAGCGAGCACGATCAGTTCGATGTGATTTCCGGCTTCGAGGTGCTGACTAGGCCTTAACAACGACCGAAAGGACCGAGATGAAGATCAAGTCAAAGGATTTCCGGGTGCCGGCAGGCGAAAAGGTCAAACTCAAGAATTGGCCAACGCTGGTTGAGCCCGTTTATCAATCGAAGGAGGAGTATCAAGCGCTGCTCGAAGCACAGGTGGGTGAGCTCAGTGCGCTGCAACAACTGCTCTATGCGTCCAATCGCTATGCGGTGCTGCTGATTTTTCAAGCCATGGACGCCGCCGGGAAGGACGGCGCCATCAAGCACGTGATGTCCGGCATCAATCCCCAGGGTTGCCAGGTGTTCAGTTTCAAACATCCGAGCGCAATGGAGTTGGATCACGACTTTCTGTGGCGCACCTCCCAGTGTCTTCCCGAACGCGGGCGGATCGGCATCTTTAACCGATCCTATTATGAGGAGGTGCTGATCGTCCGTGTGCATCCGGAGATTCTCCGCAGTCAGGGATTGCCGGATGCGTTAGTCGACGAGAAAACGATCTGGCAGGATCGATATCGTTCCATTGTGGACCTGGAGAACCATCTCTATCGGAACGGCACACGGATCGTGAAGTTCTTTCTTCACCTTTCCAAGGATGAGCAGCGAAAGCGCTTTCTCAAGCGCATCGACGAGCCTGAGAAGAACTGGAAATTCAGTCTTGCCGACATCGAAGAGCGGAAATACTGGAAGCAGTACATGCAGGCCTATGAGGCGTGCTTGAGCGCAACGAGTACAAAGATGGCGCCATGGTATGTGGTGCCGGCTGACGACAAGGAGAACGCGCGCTTGATTATTTCCCGGATAATTCTCGATACGATGAAGGCGCTCCAAATGCGCTACCCCGAAACCGGCGCCAAGCGCCGGGAAGAATTATTGTCGATCCGCCAACGGCTGATGAAAGAAGGCAGAGGTCGCGCTGGCGCGGGTTAAATTCGGCCGCGCTGGCGCATTGATGGAAGCCGCGCTGCAAATTGCCTAAGTTTCATCATTGGTGACTACCGGCAAGGGGTGTCTTATCGGCCACTCACGCGGCGCAGCTACCCTCGGCAGTCAGTACCTGAACTCGGTTGCGGCCGTGATGTTTGGCCGTGTACAGCGCGGTGTCGGCACGTTGCATGATGTCGGTGATCCCCGCGTCCGGTTCGCCGCGTGCCGCGACCCCGGCGCTGACGGTGAAGCGCAATGCCCCGGCCGGGGTGACCACGGCCAGACGCGCGAGTTCCTCGCGTAACCGCTCGGCCAGGATGGCCGCGCCCGCGAGCGGTGTCTCCGGCATGAGGATGACGAACTCCTCCCCGCCCCAGCGGCTCATGATGTCGGTGCCGCGCAGCAGGTTCTCGGTCGCACGCGCCATGGCGATCAGCACCTGATCGCCGACAAAATGTCCGTGGCTGTCGTTGATGGACTTGAAGTGATCAATGTCCAGCATCACCGCGGCCAGCTCGTGGCGATAGCGCTGGCTGCGCAGGAATTCCGTTTCAGCCTGTTCGAGAAACCGGCGGCGGTTGAGCAGCCCGGTGAGCGGGTCGGTGCTCGCCATGAGCCGCAGTTCCTGCTGCAGTTGTTTGGTCGCGCTCAGGTCGCGCCCGATAGTGGCGAAGTGGGTAACACGGCCGCGGGCGTCGCGCAGCGGAACGATGTTGGTATCGATCCAGTATTCCTCGCCGTCTTGGCGGTAGTTGAGCTGCTCCACGCGAGTCGGCCGTTGCGCCTCCATCGCCGCGCGCACGGCTGCCACGGTCTGCGGGTCGGTTTTCGGACCGTGCAGCAGGCGGGTGGAGCGGCCAATCACTTCGTCGGCGTCATAGCCCGTGAGCGCGGTGAACGCCGGGTTCACATAGACAATAATCGGGCCGGGCGGCCCGAGCGGTGCCGCGAGCGTTACCACGATCACGTCGTTGGTACTTTGCGCCAGCTGCTGAAAAATTTCGAGTGAGATCAATGACCCTCTCCGGATGGGTACGCGTGCATTCTTCCCTGTTGTCTATAGAGTAGTCAGCCGATTCGTTGGCGGGTGCCGGCGCGTTGCCGTCTGTCGGATTTGGCGTTGCAAAAGTCTGATGGCCACGCGCGGTCGGTGCCGGTTGCGCCGTTCACCGGGCGCCGGCTGCCGCTGGTACGCGATGGGTGCCTACAGGCCGGATGCCTGCCCGGTCTCGTCGCGCTGTTGCTGCTGCTGGGCTTCCTGTTTCGCTACTATTCGGAACTGCCTGGATCTGCTCTGATTTTGGCAATACACTCCCCCTGCATTTATGTTAACCAGATACAGAACTGAATCATGAGTAACTTACCCAAGTGCCCAAAGTGTGGCTCCGGATACACCTACGAAGATCAAAATATGTTCGTCTGCCCGGAATGCGCGCACGAATGGACAACCGATACCAAAGCGGAAAGCAATGACGATGTGCGTGTGATCAAGGATGCCCACGGCAATATTCTGCAAGACGGTGATAGCGTTACCGTTATTAAGGATCTCAAAGTCAAAGGTTCTTCGTTGGTGGTTAAGGTTGGCACGAAAGTCAAAAATATTCGGCTGGTCGAGGGCGATCATAATATCGACTGCAAGATCGACGGTATTGGCGCCATGCAGCTGAAATCCGAGTTCGTGAAAAAGGCGTAGTATGGTTTGCCACAGCTCTGTTTGTGCATGGCGCCCCCAGCACTGGATACGGTAACAGTTGCCGGGTGTTTGTCTACGCGACGTTAGCCCATGTCGCTTTGTTGCTGAATGCGGGTGCAAGCTTAACCCTGCTATGATCCTGTTCGGAACCGCAGCGCGAGAAGACCGGATAGTAATATTTCTTACTTGATGAAACCAACAAACCATCTCACGATTGCAGGGATCGGACTCCTGCTCGCCGGGCTACTGGTCGTCCTTGTTCTGGCGGCATGGTGGCTCTGGTCTGGTTATTGGTTGGCGCTCTCGGTGGTCGATGCCATGGGGCTCATCAGCCCGAGCACGGCCACCTTGGCAACAGACACGCTGAGCGATTCCGACGTTTTGTATTTTGTCCTGGCCGAGGCGCCTGTGTATGCTTTGCTGCTAGTGGTTGGCGCGGTCTTGTTCGTGATCGGAAAGAGCAAGGAAATGACGGGCTCGGATAAATCGGACTCTGAGTGAGGTGTCGCGATTTTTTGCGAAGCCGGCTCGGAAAAGCCACCGCCAGGGAAAACGCTGTTTCGAGTTCTTGCGCCGGGGTTAACCCGGGCTTTGACGGGCAAAGTCGGGACGCGCAAAATCGCAACGAGCACACAGTGCGGCAGCGCGAGCTGCCGAAGGAATTACCTCGAAAACAACACAAGGAGGCAGCGCATGAATCGGTATCTAGTGGTTTCCGCAGTTGTGGCGTTATCGGTGGCGATGGGCGGTTGTGTGAGCACAAGCAAATTCGAAAAACTGGAGGCCGACAAGAATCAGGAGATTGCGGGTCTGCAAAAGGAAAAGGCCACGTTGCAAGAGCAGAACGCCGCATTGCAGCAGCAGCAGACGGCGTTACAGACTAGCAGCAAGCAGAGTCAGGAGCAGTACAACGCCCTGGTGCAAAAGCTCTCGAAGGAGGTTAAGCAGGGCCAGCTTAAAGTGCGGCAATACGAGAATATGCTGTCCGTGGACGTGGCCGAGCAGATCTTCTTCGACTCCGGGCATGCGGCTCTGAAGAGCAGCGGCAAGGAAGTACTGAAGAAGGTCGGTGAGGCATTGAAGTCCTACGACAACAAAATCATCCGGGTCGCGGGATACACCGATAACGTGCCCATCGCCAAGTCCATGCAGAAGGTCTATCCGACAAACTGGGAATTGTCGGTGGCGCGCGCGACCAACGTCGTTCGTTACCTGCAGGAGGTCGGCGTACCGCCCGAGCACATGATTGCGTCCGGACGCGGCGAATTCGCCCCGATCGCCCCGAACGACACGCCCGAGGGGCGTCAGAAGAATCGCCGCATCGAGATCATGCTCATCGATCAGAGTCTGGCCGAGGAGCTGTCCAAGCCCAAGCCATAGAGCAGGTTAACAGGCGCGCCGCGGATCGCTCCAGTCCGCGGCGCGCGTGTTTCAGCTATCACCCCTGCAGCAAAAAATGGGCGCTCGTCCCATTCACCATAAGCGAAACGAAGACCCTGTGGTGTTTCTTGAAGGGAAGACGAATCAGTTAAGGAGGACGCTGTGTTCATGACATCCACTCCTTCCTGCTTCGTCTGCTCGCGCAGCGTCGGATCATTCGCGACGCCTATCCAGAGACATTTCAACAAACTGCTATGGAGACGCCAAACCCTAACTATGCCGGAACTAATGATGGCCTGCCCGCAATCCAGTGCCTGAATGAATAGTCGTCTGTGTCCCTATCGGAAAATTATCCCGGCATCTTGAGGCCGAGTCCGCATCGCTTGGTACCAATAGCACGAACACCGCACAATCGGTACACCCGGCCGTCAATCACCCAACAGACGGCGCGCCCAGATAATGCGACCGTTGCGGTACACGCGCCGCACGCGGTGAAAGGGGATGCGGTGCAGGTTGCCTTCTTCGTCCCAGATCTCGAAGACACGAGGCGTATCGGCCGGAAACCGGATGGTCTCGAATGGTACCTGCACGATGCGTCTGGCAACGCGGTCGTAATAACCGAGTGCGAACCGACCAATGCGAAAGCGTGGGTCCCAGCGAATGCGGCTCAACAGTTTGTGGATGGGCAGCATGGGGCAGGCTGAAATCTGGGCTTGAATGACGTGGTCTGGGTGGCGTTATGTTCCACAGGGGTGACGCAGTTGTCCAGGGAACTTTGATATCCATCAATACGACTCTGTCGATAGCCTGCTAGAGTGCGCCGGTCTGTCAGGTGCGGATATCAAGTTCAGCGACCGATAAGGAGCGACCATGCGTCCAGGAATGTGGCTCGGTGTTGCTCTGATGGGTGTGGCAATGGTCTATGCAAAGGATTCCGAAATCATGAAGCTCCCGCCACCGCAGACAACCGGCGGCATGCCGCTGATGCAGGCGCTGCAGGCACGGCATTCAACGCGCGAGTTCGCCGGCAAGCCGCTCACACCGCAAGACTTGTCCAACCTGTTGTGGGCGGCGGCCGGGGTCAATCGCCCGGATTCCGGCAAGCGCACTGCGCCCTCGGCACGCGACTGGCGCGAGATCGATATCTACGTCACCACCGCCGACGGCGCCTATGTGTACGAAGCGAAGGCACATGCGCTGCGGCAGGTGCTAGCGCGCGATGTGCGCGCGCTCACCGGCATGCAGGATTTCGTGGCCAGTGCACCGCTCAATCTCGTGTATGTCGCGGACCAGAGCCGGATGCAGGACGCGAACGCCGAGGACATGAACCGCTACGCCGCCGCCGACACCGGTTTCATCGCCCAGAACGTCTACCTGTTCTGCGCCTCGGCCGGCCTGAACACCGTGGTGCGCGGTCTGGTCGATCGCGAGGCGCTTGCCAAGGCGCTTGGACTGACACCGCATCAGCAGGTTATTCTCGCGCAGACCGTCGGTTATCCGAAGTAGCCGTCTGTTGTCGGCTATGCGGGAGCGCAGACCAGGAGGCGTACACGCACGGCACTACGAATTCTGATATCGATACCGCATCTTTACCGGGCCACTACCCCAGGCGACTGTGGCGGCAGCGCGAGCAGTTTTCAGCTAAGCTTTCCGCAACGGTCCATACCCACCAGATCGATTCATCGAACCGCGCGGAGCCAGTCATGACCATCGCCCTGTTAAGGCTTAGACCCATCCTCCTCGGTGTCGTGGCCAGTGTGTTTCTGGGCGGCTGTCAGACCGCTTATTACAGTACGATGGAAAAATTCGGATATGAGAAGCGCGATATTCTGGTCGACAACGTGCAGGATGCACGCAAGGCGCAGGAAGCCGCCAAGAAGCAATTCGAGTCTGCGCTGGACCAGTTCATTGCCGTGACCAACTTCGAAGGCGGCGACCTCGAGAACCAGTACCGCAAGCTCAAGGACGAGTACGATGACAGCGAGGCCCGCGCCAAAGACGTGCACAAGCGCATCGGCGAGGTCGAGCAGGTGGCGGGCGATCTGTTCGCCGAGTGGGAGAAGGAGCTCGCGCAGTACAAGAGCGCCGAGTTGCGGCGCACCAGCCAGCGCCAACTGCAGGACACCCGCGTCCGTTACCAGCAGCTGATCGCCGCCATGAAGCGCGCCGAAAAGAAGCTCGACCCGGTACTCGGCGCTTTTCACGACCGGGTGCTGTTTCTCAAGCACAACCTGAACGCCCGTGCCATTGCCTCGCTGCGCACCAACCGGGCGGCGATCGAATCCGACATCGGCGCACTGATCGCGGACATGAATAAATCGATCGCCGAAGCGGATCGCTTCATCAAGTCCATGTCCGAGGCGAAGTAGTCGGGGGCTGAAAACGGATAGCACGCTGGGTGGCGATGCGGCGTACTACGATGGATACGAGTACATCGACACACTGCCGTGATACCGCCCGATCGAACTCGAACCACAGACGAACACAGGAAACGCCTATGCTAAAAATGAATCAGCCCGCACCCGACTTCCGTTCGGTCAATCAGCGCAACCAGACCATATCGTTATCCGATTTTAAGGGAAAGAAACATGTCGTTTTGTATTTCTATCCCAAAGACGATACGCCGGGCTGCACTATCGAGGCGAATCAGTTCACTGCCCTGGCGGGCGCGTTTGCCGAGCTGGGCGCTGTGGTCATCGGTGTGAGCCGGGATAGCTGTGCGAGCCATCAGGCCTTTATCGACAAATATGGACTGGCGCTCGACCTGCTGGCGGACACCGACGGCGCGCTGTGCCAGCGTTACGGGGTATGGCAGGAGAAGGAAAAGAACGGCGAAAAGAAGATGGGGGTTGTGCGTTCCACCTTTCTCATTGACAAGCATGGCGTTCTGCAAGAAGCGCTGTATGGCGTCAGCCCCGAAGGCCATGCGCAGGAGATGCTGGTCAAGGTCAGACAATTGTCCTCACCGGCCTGATCCTATTTATTGTTTCTCTCACTCACGAACCGGTCGACACGTTTGCCGGCCCACTCCATGGAGGTTTTAGATTATGTCCATTCTGTACTCGAAAACCGTACTTGGCCTGCTGACGTTACAGAATCATCTGGTCATGGCGCCGATGACGCGCAGCCGTGCCACCGACAATATTCCCAATGCGCTCATGGCGGAGTACTACGCGCAGCGGGCCAGCGCCGGACTCATCATTACCGAAGGCACATCGCCGTCACCGAATGGACTGGGCTATCCGCGCATCCCGGGAATATTTTCCGCCGCACAGGTCGATGGGTGGAAGCGCATTACCGATGCGGTGCACGCCAAGGGCGCGAAGATGTTCGTGCAGCTCATGCACTGCGGGCGCATTGCCCATCCGCTCAACATGCCCGCCGGGGCGCGCGTGCTGGCGCCTTCGGCCGTGGCGGCCGCCGGCGAGATGTACACCGATGCCAAGGGTCCGCAGCCGCATCCCGTGCCGCAGGCCATGAGCGCGGCGGATATCCAGAGCACGATTGCGGAATATGCGCAGGCCGCCAAGAACGCCGTGGCCGCCGGGTTTGACGGCATCGAGCTGCACGGCGCGAATGGTTATCTGCTCGAGCAGTTCATCCGCCCGAACACGAATCAGCGCACCGATGCCTACGGCGGTTCAATCGAGAAGCGTGCGCGCTTCGTGCTGGAGGTGGTCGAGGCGACGATCGCTGCGATCGGCAAGGACCGGGTCGGCATCCGGCTTTCACCCTACGGCGTGTTTAATGACATGCCGCTGTATCCGGCGATGGAAGCGGATTACACCTATCTGGCGCAACAGCTCAATGCCCGCGGCGTTGTCCATATCCACCTCGTGGATCACTCGCCGATGGGTGCGCCGCCGGTGCCGGATGCCATGAAGGCGACATTCCGCAAGCTGTTCAAGCGTTCGCTGATGCTCTCCGGCGGTTACGATGCCGCGCGCGCCGAGAGCGATCTGGCCGCGGGCAAATGCGATCTCATCGCCGTGGCGCGTCCATTCCTGGCCAATCCCGACCTGGTGGCGCGGTGGCGTAGCGGCGCGGCCGTGAACGAGGTGGACATGGCGACGTTCTACACGCCCGGGCCCAAGGGCTACACGGATTACCCGGCCTTGTCCTGATGGCGGCGCTAGGTTTGCAGTCCGTGTGACGGAGTTGACGCCAGGCCGATGCGTTCGTACTCGGCGATCACCTGTGCGCCCAGCAGCAGGATAATCGCCGCCGCCTCGAGACTGAGCAGGATGACAATGGTCGCGGCAAACGATCCGTAGATCAGATTGACCAGTGACAGGGTCGAGAAGTACCAGACCAGAACATGCCGGGTGATTTCCCACAACAATGCCGCCGTCACGCCGCCGAGCAAGGCGTGGCGCAGTGCCAGCCGGCCGACCGGCATGACCAGGTAGAGCGAGGTGAGCAGGGCGATCTCGCCGACTATACCGAGCAGGTAAACCAGTACCGCCTCGGTGCCACCCAGTGACCAGACGTGGCCCATGACCTTCACGGTCCGCTCGTTGAGCGCGGCCAGTGCGCCGCTCACGGCATTCACCACCAGCATGCCGATGGCCAGCAGCGAGATGTAGCAGTAGGGAATGATTGCCGAAACCAGGAAATGCCGGCGCCTGACCGCTACGCGGTGGAAGAAAATCACCGACATGGCATTCTCCAGAACGGTAAACGCCATGGAGCTGAAGAACAATAGCAGCGCCAGACCCGTTACCCCGACCACCTGCCAGTTCTCCAGGAACACGCTGATCTGGGCCACCAGCGCCTCGGCTTGTCCCGGGGCCACCAGCATCAGATATTCCGCCAGGGCAGTGAGCAGCGCCGGTGTTTCCTTGAATTGCGACAGCAGCACCAGGATGAGGGCGAACATCGGCACCAGCGACAACAGCGTGTAATAGGCCACGGCCCCGGCCAGCAGCAAGCCCTGGTTGGCGCGAAAACCGGCCACCACCTGGCCGACAAACCGCCACGGCCGATCGAGTACGTAGCGGGAGCGCGAAGAGAGTATCGTCATGGCATGATTATGCGATGTTTTGCCGTGTCTGTCCCGTGAGACCCGGTTCCATTGCTGGACCGAAACGCTGATCAGGGTATCCTGTCTCCACAGCGTGCATGCGCGCGAACCACGGAGGTGGCCATGAAGAAGTTAAAACACGAAGCAGAATTGGTGAAAGCGGCGATTCAGGCCGGGATGAAATACGGCGTCGAGCGCGGTGCCGTGGTATTCGAGCCGACCGATTCGGCGAGCGAAAAAATCCGCTTTATCTACCGACTGTTGATCCACGACAAGCTCATCCAACCGTTGCCGGAAGATCAGGTCTCGGAACCTGCCATGAAGCATAAACTGGCCATCTGGTATTCCAAGCAGCTGCCCAAAGACCATCCGCTTCTAAAATAACAAGAGCGCCAGACAAGCAGTGCCACCTGCTTGTCGTGGCTGACGAAACCGTCCTGGCAGCTCGATGTCGAGCGACTGTTCTATGAAGTGCTGGATGAAGGGCTAGACACCGCCATCGCAGACGCTACGTCACGGTCACCTTCACCTTCACCTTCACCTTCACCCGATCCATTAATGAAGCGTGCTGTGCAGGAAGATTGAAGAGAGCAGGTCTCGGGTTCGCCGGCCCATGGCATGCGATGCCGTCAACACGGGACTGCCGGGCCACGCCAACGTGCCAGTGCCGCAGCACGTGCCGTGGCCAGATCCAGCACCGGCGCCGGGTAGCCTGTGCCAAGACGTACACCGGCCGCTTGCTGCACCGACGCCGTTGCGCGCCAGGGTTCATGAATATGCCGGTCCGGCAGGCGCGCCAGTTCCGGCAGCCAGCGGCGCAGATATTCTCCCTGCGCATCGAACTTGCGGCTCTGTAATAACGGATTGAAGATGCGGAAGTAGGGCGCGGCATCCGCGCCGCAGCCGGCCACCCATTGCCAGTTGAGCGTGTTGCTGGCGAGATCGGCATCCACCAGCGTATCCCAGAACCAGCGTGCCCCGGCACGCCAGTCGATCCCGAGATGCTTGGTGAGGAACGAGGCCGTGATCATGCGCACACGGTTGTGCATGCCGCCGGTCGCCCACAGCTCGCGCATGCCAGCATCGACGATCGGAATGCCGGTGCGGCCATGTTGCCAGGCGGCGAGCAGCTTCGGTGCGCGCTGCCAGGGAAAGCCGGCAAAGCGCGGATTGAGCGGCGCATCCGGCGTGTGCGGAAAATGATGCAGCACATGATGCGCGAACTCGCGCCACAACAACTCGCGTTCCAGCATTTCGGTGCCGCGCACAATTCCAGCAGTCTGCCGGGAAGAGGCCTGTGCAATTGCACGCCACACCTGGCGCGGCGAGAGCTCACCGAAGTGCAAGTGCGGCGCGAGCCGCGTGGTGCCGTCCGCACCCGGCACGTCGCGCGCGCGGGCGTAATCCGGCAAAACTTCCGCCAGTCGGCGCAGCCGCCGCGCCGCGCCGTCTTCGCCGGGCTGCCAGTTGCGTGCGAGCCCGGCATCCCAGTGAATCCGCGGCAGCAGGCCGAGTTCCTGGAGCGGCAGTGATTTGAGCCGCGCCGGTGACAGCGGCAGTGCCCGTGGCGCCGGTTGCGGCGTTGGCACCGTTAGGGTCGCGCGCACGGCGCGGGCATACGGCGTGTAGATGCGATAAGGCGTGCCGTTTCGGCTCTGGATCGCCCACGGCTCGGAGAGCAGATGGCCCGTGCCGCTGAAGACCTCCACACGGTCGGCGGCCAGTACCTGCTCGATGTCATGATCGTTGCCGAGCCGCGTCGGTTCGTACAGGCGGTTGAAGCACACCGAGCTGGCGCCGGTGTCGTGGATCAGCTGGCGCAGGGCTTCGAGACTTGGGCCGCGCCGGATCACCAGCCGACTGCCGCGTTGCGCCAGCGACTCGGCCAACGCCATTAGACTGTGATGCAGCCACCAGCGGCTGGCCGCGCCCGGTGCCCAGTCGCCGTCTTCCTCCGGTGCATGGATGTACACCGGTACGATGCGTGATGCGGTCTTGAGCGCGCGCGTGAGCGCGGCGTTGTCGGCAAGCCGCAAGTCACGGCGGAACCAGACGAGCGCGGTGGTCATGGGTTTCTTCGCGTGACGCGCTCAGTGGTCCGCGCTCTGCGGGGAATTCTCGAACTGCTCCGGCTGATAACCGAGTGCACGCAGCTGCAGGTTGATGCGGTCGCGGGTCGCGGCCGGCAGTCTTGGCGTGCGCGCCAGGATCCAGCCGTAATGCCGGCCGGGTTCGCCGACCATGGCATAGTCATAGTCGGGACCGAGTGCCAACACCCAGTAGTCGCCCCAGATCGGACGCCAGCCGAGCAGGCTGAAGAAGCTGACTTTCAGTCTGGCGTTGGTACGCGGATCGATCACACGCGCCATCGCGCGCGCCTCGTCGAACTGGCCATCGCGGGTGCGGCAGCGATTTACGACGGCGATGGTTCCGTCCGCGTTGCGCGCGTAGTTCGCGCTGGTGTCGCTCACGCACTGGCGCTGGAAGCGATTCGGGATCTTGGCGATTTCGTACCACTGGCCAAGATAGCGATTGAGATCCACTTGTTGCACTGTGTCGAGTGGCACCCTAGCGGATTGTGGGCCATGACAGGCGGCGGTGCTCACGCTCAGTAATGTAGTCAGCGCCACCAGTTCAATTCGACACGTGCGATACTGAATTGGGTTCATCTGATTCTCAGGCCACCCGTGTGCGCATTGCCGTTGCGCGCTAGTTCTTGATTTCGCATGCAGCGTGTGGGCAAAATATTTTCAGGTATGGCGGGACCAGGCCGCAGTCGCGAGCGATGCGTCACTCACGGCAATTTTAGACATTCTGCAAGAATTATCCTTTTTATTTCGTTCGGCAACGGTATTGTTTTGAACAGGCTTGGGCCTAATCCTTAAGGATAATAGGGTGTTGATGGCCGTGCCTGTAAACTTGGTGCACACTGGCAAACCACAAGCGAGGAGAAACCCATGTTCGGCGGCGTGAAGAAACAACAGTTGCCAGCATCGCACGAGGCGTTGCCCGGGCGCGCCGAGAAAATGCCGGTGCCGGAAAAGCATTTTGTAAACGGCCATCTACTCGAAGCACCCTATCCGGATGGCATGGCGCTGGCGATGTTCGGGCTGGGTTGTTTCTGGGGCGCGGAGAAATGTTTCTGGCAGCTGCCAGGTGTGTATGTCACCGCGGTAGGATATGCGGGAGGCTACACGCCCAACCCTACGTATAAAGAAGTGTGCAGCGGCCAGACCGGGCACAACGAGGTGGTGCGTGTGGTGTTCGATCCGAAGCAGGTGAGTTACGCGCAGCTGCTCAGGGTATTCTGGGAAGCGCACGACCCGACCCAGGGCATGCGCCAGGGCAACGATGTCGGCACCCAGTACCGTTCCGGCATCTATACCTATAATGAAGTGCAGAAACAGGTGGCGCTGGCCTCGCTCGAACGCTATCAACAGCAACTGGCACAGGCTGGCTTTCCACCGGTTACCACCGAGATCCTCGATGCGCCCGAGTTTTACTTCGCCGAGGATTATCACCAGCAGTATCTCGCCAAGAACCCGCGCGGCTATTGCGGCCACGGCGGCACCGGCGTGGCCTGCCCGGTGTGAGCATGCACGCCACGTCCTGCCTCTGGACCATCGGGCACAGTAACCGCTCGATCGATGAATTGATCGCGATGCTGGCAGAAGTCGGGATCGTGACGCTCGTCGATGTGCGCGCGCAGCCGCACTCCAAGCGTTATCCGCAATTCAACGAAGACGTGCTGCGCGAGTCCTGCGGACAGGCGAACATTGTTTATCACTGGGCCGGGCGTCATCTGGGCGGCTTGCGGGCTTTACGTCCCGGTTCGCCGCATATTGCCATGGACGAAGATCGGCGCGGTTTCGCCGATCACATGGGCACGGAACTCTTCAAGCGCGCGGTCAGTCAGGTGGTCAACCTCGCGGCGCGCGGCCCGACTGCCTTGTTGTGTGCCGAACGCGATCCCGCACAATGCCATCGCGCCCTCATCGCCGACTACCTGATTTTGCAAGGCCTGTCCGTGGTGCACCTCATCGACCCCGGCGAGCGGCGTGAACATCTGTTAAGCCCGCAGGCACGGCGCGAATCGGCGGAACTCGTCTACGACCGCCAGGTCACTGCTGAGTTCGATCTCGGCTAGGTGTAGATACCGGCCTCGCCCGTTGACGCCGGTTCAGCCGGCGCGTGCAATCTGCTAGATTGTTGCCAGCTGCACAAACCAACCAGGAGGCGGTCATGAAGCGATTTGGATTGATGCTGGTGCTGTTGTTGGCCCTGCAGACTGTGCACGCAGCCGTGAAGGGTGAAGAGGTCCAATACAAATCCGGCAACACCGTGCTCAAGGGCTATCTGGCCTGGGACGATGCAGTAAAGGGTAAGCGCCCCGGGGTGCTCGTGGTGCACGAATGGTGGGGACACAATGAGTATGCACGCAAGCGCGCGCGCTTGCTGGCCGAGCTCGGCTACACCGCGCTGGCGCTGGATATGTACGGGGACGGCCTTCAGGCACATCACCCCGACGATGCCGGAAAATTTTCTGGCGAGGTGCGCAAGAACCTGACACTCACCAAACAGCGTTTCGATGCCGCCCAGCAGGTGCTCAAGGAACACCCGACCGTGGATGCCAAGAACATCGCCGCCATCGGCTACTGCTTCGGTGGGACGATCGTCCTCGAGATGGCGCTTGAGGGAGAAGATCTGAAGGGTGTGGCGAGCTTCCATGGCGGCCTCGATATCGATCAACCAACCAAGGCAGGCAAGGTGAAGGCGCGCATCCTGATATTGACCGGCGAGGCCGATCCGTTTGTCCCGGCCGCGCAGGTCGAGGCGTTCAAAAAGGAGTTGGAGGCAGCCAAGGCAAATTATCGCGTGGTCGTTTATCCGGGTGCCAAGCACTCGTTCACCAATCCGGATGCCGACAAGTTCGCACAGCAGTTCAACATGCCGGCGCTGGCCTACAACGCCGTTGCCGATAACGAGTCGTGGGTAGAGATGCAGACATTCTTCAAGCAAATCTTCGCCAAGAAATAGCGCCGCGCCGCGCGGCGCACTCCTGACCAGAGAAATACTGATCCTGTCCCATCTCCCCCGCATGTTGCGAAGGAGATGGTCAGGGAGAGGGGTGCAGACGAATGGTCTCTGCCACGGGTACGGAAGAGGGGAAAAACTTCAGGAGGCCTGAAATCATGGACAGCCAAGATTCCACTCGTCTGCAACGTGGCCGCGGTGCGACCTTCAGTCCGGACAATCGCTATAGCGTGCACACGCACGAGGCGCTGGACGACGGCTGGGGCAGCCTGGATGCGCCGCTCGAACCGCTGCGCACCACGCTTACTCGGGATTCAAGCCGCACGGTCATCGCGTACAACGAGTCGCCCGATGTCGGCTTCGATCGCTCCATCAATCCCTATCGCGGTTGCGAGCATGGCTGCGTCTATTGCTTTGCGCGCCCATCGCATGCCTGGCTGGGACTGTCGCCCGGTCTGGATTTCGAAAGCCGCCTGTTCTACAAGCCGGAGGCGCCGGAAATACTGAAGAACGAACTGGCAGCGCGCGGTTACCGGCCGGCGCCGATCGCGGTCGGCATCAACACGGATGCTTACCAGCCGGTGGAAAGAAAACTCAACATCACGCGCCGCATCCTCGAGCTGCTGGTCGAGTGCCGGCATCCGTTCAGTATCGTGACCAAGTCGGCGCTCATCGAGCGCGACCTCGATCTCCTGAAAGAAGCGGCGGCGCAGCATCTCGTATCCGTGGCATTTTCAATCACAACCCTCGACCGCACGCTGGCACGCCGCCTGGAACCACGCGCCGCGGCACCGCAGCGACGCCTGGCCGCCATGACGGCCTTGAGCAACGCCGGCATACCCGTAAGCGTGCTGATGGCGCCGGTCATTCCGGTGCTCACCGACGGCGAGCTGGAGAAAATCCTGGAAGCCGCGCACGCCGCAGGTGCCCGGGCGGCGGGCTATGTGCTACTGCGCCTGCCGCATGAATTGAAGGAATTGTTCGAGGCGTGGCTTGCGGCGCACGAACCACACAAGGCTGCGCATGTCATGAACCGCGTGCGCGACACGCGCGGCGGCAGGGAATACGACAGCCGCTTCGGTGTGCGCATGCGCGGCACCGGCGACTATGCAGAACTTCTCGCCAAGCGTTTCGACATCGCCCAGCGCAAGCAAGGTTTCAGCGACTTCGCGCCGCTCGATGCCACGCAATTTCGCGCACCGCATTGTGGGCCACAACTTGATCTTTTTTTAGAACACGGCTGAAAGACCCCAGCACCCCCGCGGAAGAGGGTTCAGCGCGGTTTGTCGGCAGCGGCAGACTCAAGACGTTCCAGCCCTTCTCGTGCGATCTCGCGCACGTCGGCAACCTCGTCCTGTAGCAAGCGCAGCAGATGCGGCTGTACCGAGGGGTTGTGCGTGAGAGACAGGAGGTGCGCGGCATCGCCGCGGATGTGGGCATCGCGGTGTGTGCTGAGTGCAATGAGCGCCTCTACGGCGCGTTGCAGGGTACTGCTGCCTTCCAGACCTTCGAACACGGCGTTGATGCCGATGCGTACGGTCAGTTCGGTATCGGCATCGCCCAGCAAGCGCAGCAGCGCATCGAGGGCCGCCGGATTGCGCGCGGCCTGGGCACTCACCTTCTGCAAGGCACCCTCCTTAAGGAGCTCATGAAAATATTCAGCCAGACCCTCGGGGGTACCGGCGCGTTCCACCCACTGCTTGAGCTCGGCCGGCGAGCGCAGGCCCTCCAGCTCAAACGCGCCGAGTTGCACCCATGGCACGGTGCGCACGTTGTGCTGCTGGGCGATTTCCGGATGAATCCCGATGTTCACGACCTCAAGTCGCCCGAGATCGCCGCTTTCGACCAGCTTGCTCAGGGCCGCCAGCACGGTCGGACAGTACGGGCAGGTCGAGGTGAGGAGCAGCAGCGCATCCGGGCGAGTCGTAGCAGTCATGGGTTCAGTGGTCATTGAATTCAAAAAAACCTGCCGAACTTGGAGTAAACCGCCTGCCAGGCGCAGGAGCAAAACAGTCGAAGTTCGTCGGCGCAATGAAGTGGTATGGGCCATGATAGGGCGACCGGGATTTTTTGAGAAGCATTTAAATGATCATCGCCATGCCGGTGAAAGCCGGCATCCGGAAGCTCATTGATACCACTGGATTCCGGCTTTCACAGGAAACTGGTCCTGCGTTTCCGGTACTTCCGCCATCCATGGCGGTCGCGCCGGAATGACGAACAGGATGAGAGTGAACTTGTTCAGAGGTTCCTTAATGCAACGGGGTGGTCAGAAGTAGAAGGTATATCCAATGTACGCCGTGAAGTTGGACACCTTGATGTCGTACTCATCACCATAGATGCGTGGAGACGCATAGCTGATGGAGACCCCGAAGTGGTTCCACTGGGCTTCGAGAAAGTCACTTAATGCCAGTCTCGGTGTGTAGGTTTTATTGATCGTGTAGATCTGCTCGTTGGGGATTTGTGAGCCGCTCAACTGCGCTGTCCCAGAATAGGTGGCAGCGCCTATGCCGGCCCCGAAACCGAGGCGCACGTATCTTCCCTTATAGCGATGCTCCCCCCACTGATAGAACAGTACCGGCACGGCGTAGACCATATGGCCGCTGACATCCGTGCCGACGTCGATGTAGGTGTCCTTGTAAACTTCCTGCTGGTCCATGTTGAAACCGACATAATTCACCATGAAGCCGTAACCGAAGTTCGAGTCCGTGAAGAACGACGGCCGCGACCCGTAGTTCACAAAGACCGTCGACGTATCTCGCTGGATCATCGTGGCAAATGCGCCGTCGCTTTTTCTGTTGATCTCGAGCTTGATCTCGAGCGTGCCGTAGCCGACGGTGATGTGGGCCTCGTCGGTGATGCTGTCCCACACGCCGGCCAAGAATCCCTTTTTCGGTGCTTCGTTCCCGGTGTTTTCGCCGGGTTTTGAGGTTGACGTGCCGGGAGGTGATTCAACGGGTGTGGTCGCGCTGTTCTCCGCGGGCTGCGTCGTTTGTGCCTGGGACAGGCCCGGCAAGAAGCAGAGCGCAGACAGGAGCAAGACAGGCAGGCCGAAGCGACATCGGGCAAGCAGAGCGCGGCTGTTGGCGGTGCACCAGAAAACGGTCAGGACGAATGTCCGCGTCATGATCGATTCCAATCCGTTTGTGCGGATGTCCGCAGCAGCTGGGTAAGATCGCAGCTATCGAAGCGTCCCACCGCGGACTGAAACCAGCCCCTGCCTCGATGTCGTGGCAGCGTGTTGGCAAAGGGTAGAAGCATAAGCCTACAGGAACGGCATCCTCGATGCCTTATTTTCCACTAATTGAGCACAGTCCGGTTGGCGTTGTAAAGGCATAAACATTCAGAAGTCATCACCACAAACCATAAATCTACAGTGGTGCTCGCAGGCTTCCTGGAACGGTCAGAAAAACGGAACCGACAGGGGATCCGACCGTTCCTAGCAGCAGCTGAATGTCTCGTGTCGGCCACTTCCGGTCACTCACGTTTCCCAGAAGCGGCCTTTCGACGACACGGATGAGCGGTGCGGGCCATAGAAGCCAAGCCTCGATGCCGGCCCGTCACTGCGTCCCGCTCGAACCGATGGTTAGACATCATCTTCACACGGACTTTGTAACTGAGCCAAGAACTCGGTTGAATTCACATACTCGTTTTGTTCGGCAAGCATTTGACGAAGCTCGGTCACCAGAGAACCAAATACTCCAAGAAGCTGAAGTATTCTGCTGTTTTGCGAATCAAGCTCTTCGCTGAGTAGAGTGCAATGTTCAATCGAGTCAAAATCTACCGCAGCCATGCGATGATGAACAAGATCATTCCGTTCTTGAACCAGCACCGATAACTCCTCGCAGTGTTGCCGAGCGGCGGATCTATCAAGAACGTATTCGAAGGACGTGGACACCCACGGCTCGAACAAATCTTTCGTAGTCGAAAGCGGTCGGTCATCTTTCTCAATTATTCGCTGAATCTCCAGAACAGTCTGTCCTAGCGTTTGCTTGGATACTCGCTCTATGCGTTTATGCTGGTCTCTCAAGACTTTGGACAGCGGACCCTCGATTCCTGAAAATAGCGACACAAATTTTATGCATTGCTCAAGTCGCTGGAAATTGATGACATTCCGTCCGATTCCTCGAAGAGCGCGATCGCGAAATTCAATTACAGACTTTGAGCTATTCATGATGCCTAACGCTTGAATTAAGCCGACCCGCGAAGCGGGTTGATCTTCCCACCCAAAAGTAGACACCAGTTGTTTTCAAGCGGTGCTGTGCTCATATTCATCCGGTGAACGATATCCGATTCCTGAGTGCATTCTTTGGCGGTTGTAGAAATGGTTAATGTAACCGGCCAAGCCCTGGCGCAGGTCCTGCGTTGTATTAAACCACCGTCCACGGAAGAATTCTGCTTTCAGGGTGTGGAAGAACGATTCCATTGTGGCGTTGTCGGTAGTCTGTCCCGGTCGGTTCATGCTGGCGACAATACCATGCGTGGCCAGCAGGTCACGGAAGATGAGGCTTCGGTACTCGATGCCACGGTCGGTGTGGAAGATAAGTCCGGCCGATGGGTGCCGCCGGAGGATGGCGGCTTGCATGGCGCGCCAAGTCAGATCGACCGTCCGGCGGTCACCGAGCGTCCAGCTGATCACCTTGCGCGAATACAGATCCAGGACGACAGCGAGGTACTTCCATTTGCCCTGCACCGGCAGATACGTGATGTCGCCGGCCCACTGTTGGTCTGGCCGCTGCGGGCGGCCGGCACTCTGGAGATGATTCGCCGCCCCTTCGCAGAACCGGTGCAATCCGGGTTGGCGGCGTGTGACACGAACCACGCGACCCCGAAGGTCGTTCTCCCGCATTAATCGGGCGATGCGGTGCTTGCTCACGCAGATCCCCTGATTTCGCAGTCCCTGGTTCACGCGCGGGCTCCCGTAGATTTCCCGGCTTTGCCGGTGGACACGAACGATCTCATTCAGCAACCTCCGGTTCTCTTCCGCGGTTTGGCTCTGCGGGCGATGGCGCCAGGCATAGAAGCCCGCGCGCGACACGCCGTAGAAGCGACACAGAAACCCGACGCCATAGTGATCCGCCTGGCGCGCTATGAATTCGAAGATTTCTGTCTTTTTTCGGAAGAGAACCGGATGGCTTTTTTTAAAAGGTCGTTCTCCACGCGCAGCTTGGCGTTCTCCTGCTCGAGCGCCTTGAGCCGCTCGATCGCCGCAACTGCTTCTTCATCCGCCACCTTCTTGATGCGCCGGTCCGCCATGTATTTGCCCTCACGGTATTCCTTGCGCCAGCGTGACAACATGCAGGGGTGGATGTCCAGCGCGTTGGCCACTTCCTGAATCTGCGTCCGTTTCATAAACGTCAGCCGTACCGCCTTGACCTTGAACTCATTGGAGTACTGGCCGATCTTTCGGGGTCCCTTGGGTCTTGCCATAAACACCTCCGGTTGTTAGCGGAAGGTGTCTACTTTTATGTGGGAGGTTCAGGTTCGGCTTGAATGAATTGTTAGGCGGCTTTCGCCGTTCTCTCGATCGGACTGTCACAACATGAGCCTGATGCGCATGGTCATTACCGACTACACGCCCCGGATGGTTTCCAGGCAGAGGGTGTACCTCTCTCCTGAGTCGAATCATGGATGACGAGAGCGAACGCCCGTCGGAGCGCCGTACCAGTCACCTTCAATTCCATTGGAATATTCGGTGGTACTGTCATGGTTCCTCCGGCCCGAGCCCTGTTAGCGCCAGCCGGAGTCTCCAGACACTGCTCTCCCGCCAGCACATACCAGCCTTCGGGGCCCGAATGTGTATGCACCCTGGAACTGTCGCCGGGCCGCATGACAGCGTAAGAGAGAACCGCAGCGTAGCTCTTTGCAGCGGGAAGCTGCAGAGGCCCGACGACGGCTATAGCTTCACCTCCCCGCGGAGCAGTGTTTCGGGGCCCGAATTCGGAGAGCCACACTCGCCCGTCTTCCTCCACCACGATTCCGGTCGCACTCTTTGCCGCCTCCGCAGCTTTTCTGGTTCCAAACGTGCGGAGATGCCAGTAAACGCTCGGTTGACTGAATTCGAGCCCCGTGACCCTGCCAACGTTGAAGCAGCCAAACTCGGGCCGCCTCTCGCCCGCCGGCACGTCCACGCAGGCCACTTCGGTCAGGTGCTCGTGGGCAGCGGTGCTGGGCACCTGATTTGTTGTGCAACCGGCCAGCGCCAGCAGCATCCCAGCGAAGGTGACCCGGATAGAAAAACCAACTTGGCCGACAAGTGACATGATGTGCATGGCGTTCTCCAGTGATCGAGGTGTATCAACTGCAACCGAATGTGTGATGCCGCCCAACGGCCCGCTTCACGGGCGGCGGCGCGTTAGCGACGCCGTCCCGTGGAAGCGGTGGTTAGGCAAAGATAAGTTTGATTTCATCTGGTTTCTGCTTCATTGGATTAATGACCCTGAAACCCTTGGTCGCGATCTTTTTTGAAAATTTCACATCACAAGAAACCAATATCGGATGTGATTTTCCACCATAAACGGCAAGAGCATTTACTATCGACTGATAGTGTATGGCGTCCCAGTCGTTCTTGCCTCGTTTCAGTTTCAAGTCATTGATGGCGGTGTCTAACGTTGTTTCTTTCTTTACGTTAGAAATAATCTTCTGCCCTATGACACGGAAGTTCTTGTTCTTATGGTAATTTAGGAATTGACGGAGGACGCGCTCCGCTGTGGTTTCAGTTATTCGGTTGCGCTTAACAAAGAGCCGGATCTTTCTCTCGAACTCACTGCAAACTTGCTCGTTAATAACAAAGTGAAGCGCATATTTCACTTTTGTTTGGGGAGCCGTTAGCCACCTTACGGTTTTGGAGCCATCTTCTTCAATGAATTTTTTCAACAGGGCGTCGGTGTCAAAGAATAGAACTTTGATAGCCATGTCACGTCCCTGTTCTTTGCCTAACTATAAGTAGAAGTCCCAATTGGCCCTTTTGCATTGGGCGTTTTGGGACCTATTAAAATTCGGACTTCCCTTGAATCAAGAACTTGGGTAGGTTTTAGCGGGCTGTTTTTATTAAACCGATCTGCAAGGAGGCGATCATGGGTGCCCCGCGTCTGATGGACCAGGTGCGCGATGTGTTGTGCATTCACCACTACAGTCTCCGTGACCTTCCCCCTAAAATCCATGCCACTGTAGACTTCGTTTCTTCACTACGTCAATGAGACGAATGACTGGTATTGGGCCGCACGTGCAACCGGCTGCTTGGGGTCGGGTTGCGACCCGCCTCATTCCGGCCAGGAGCAGTCATTCAACTATCATCACGGAAACTGATCACCGCCGTAGTATCCGGCCGATTTTGCTGGGTTCCAGCGATGCATGAAAGGCGCGAGTGGACGCGCCGTGATTTTGTTAGCACGCTTATGCAACCTGCCGAGGTTGCTCGTCGGATTTCCGCTTTTTAGCGATGCACGACGGCCTGTCTAATAGCCGATACCGTTCGCGATACGATGGCATCTACCCCCAATTGTCCCAGCTCGGCGCTGGCCTGGCGCGGGTCGCCATACGTACCATCGGCTCGCTCGATTCTGGTGGCGGACCGCAGCTGATCCATCCGCACCAAACGGGGATCAAGTGCGAGCATCACGGACGTATCGGAAAGCCCGGCGTGTGTGCCGATCTCCTCGTCACGAAAACCCCGATGCCTGAGCATCTGCACGTAGTCGATCTCGCTGGCGTGGTAGTACTCCGCCAAGGCATGCACGCGGACGGGCGTCTTTGCCCATTCCCGATTCAATCGATCGGCAACCGCCGCGACGCCTTTTTTGTAACCGCCGTGATCGCCCAAGAAGACCACGTCTCGAAAGCCATGCAACTTAAAACTCCGCGCCGCGGACTCGAGGACCTTCTCAAACGTCTCGTCGGGGATGGTGATCGTGCCCGGGAACCGCATGTGCGCGGTCGGCGGACTGAGGCGGCCTTCCGGAACATAAGCCAACACCGGCGCCACCAGCGCATTGCCCAACTTGACGGCGATCTTCTCGGACAGCATCTGGACTCGTACGTTGTGCTTGCCAAGCACCATATACGGTCCATTCTGCTCGGTCCCGCCGATCGGGACAATGATCGTCGTCGTCCCGGACCGGATCAGATCGCGGACCTCGATCCAGGTCAGTTGCTCGAGGAACACAGTCTTGGGCTGCTGCGCGCGCACAGCCGCCGTACCGACGAACAGTACGCACAAGAGGAGGGCCAATCTTTTCGCCATAACGCACGCATGATACGAGGTTAACGCTGGACCGACCAAGTCCTCCGGTGCAAAGATGCCCCACGGAGGCAGTGGTTCGATCATATCCATTCACCAGCACCATAAACTTGACCTACGACAAGTCGTGCGCCGCTCAGGACCATTACCATTGGACCGAATGTCAAACTGCACAGACCAGTCTGCGTTGATCAACGAACAAGGCCAGGTGCATTCATGATAGTTGGCAAGTATGTAACCGCGTGGGACCTGAACGCTATTTTGATTCCGCTGCTGGTCGCCGCAGTCGGCGTGCCATCGCTCTCTCTGGCGGCAGGGGCCGCAAAAGAAAAACCAGATGGTGTCGCGGTTACAGTAACGTCTGAGATGCTCGGCGCCGGCGCCGTGTCGAGCGGCGTAACGCTGCCGCCGATTCCCCAGGTTACCGGCAACCGCAGCCACCCGGTGCCATCCTGGGGCAAACCGTTGCCCTACCCGATCGTGATTGCCGACCGGCGCAACAATCGCCTCATCGAGATTGCACCGGACAAACGCGTCATTTGGGAATTTCCCTCACCAAGCCTGAGCATCTACCGCGGCAACGACGATGTGTTTTTCTCACCCGACGGCAAGTTCCTCATGGTCAACGAGGAGGACAACTATGACATCCACATCGTCGATTACGAGAAACGTGCGCTCACCTGGACCTTTGGCTTCTCGGACGTGAAAGGCAGCAAGCCCGGATACTTCAATTATCCGGACGACGCCCATCTGCTGGCCGACGGCACCGTCGTGACCGCCGACATCCGCAACTGCCGTATTCAATTCATCGATCCCGCCAGCAACCGTGTGTTGGACCAATGGGGGCAGCCGGGTCAGTGCAGGCATAACCCGCCGCACTACCTCGACCTGCCGAACGGCTCGACGCCACTCGAGAACGGCGACATCATGGTCACCGAGATACCCGGGTCATGGATTTCGCGCATCACGCGCGCGGGCAAGGTTGTCTGGAGCGTTCAGGCCCCGCATGTGCGCTATCCGTCCGACGCCTTCCCGACCCGCGACGGGCAGGTGATCGTGGCCGATTACTCCAAGCCGGGGCGCGTCGTCATCTTCGATCCGGCAACACGGAAGGTAACCTGGGAGTACTTCGTCAAGGAAGGCGAGAAGATGCTCAACCATCCGTCGCTCGCCCTGGAGCTTCCCAATGGCGATGTCATTCTGAACGATGATCAGCGCCACCGGGTGCTGGTGGTCGACCGCCAGACCAAGGAAATCATCTGGCAATACGGCGTGACCGACAGACCCGGTCACGAGCCCGGGTTCCTGTTTTATCCGGATGGGCTGGATATCGACGTCTTCCACGACTGGAAAGGCGTGCTCGCGGGACGTCAGTGAACGGCATGGAGCAAGAACTGTCGCCGCTCCTGCATTTGCCGAAAGCCAATGCATCCGGTCGGATTGATGAATACCTGGTCTGGGTCGGTAACTGCCCCCCGAGGCAATCTATTGCAAGCCGTGAACGGGGGAGCAGCTTGGGGCGCGCGCAATACGGTCATTCTGTCGACGCGCGCTCGAAATCGACTCAAGCGGTGCCGAGCATCGCCTGTATATGCGCAACCACCGAGCGGCCCAGGGCAGGAAGGTTGTAGCCACCCTCCAGCGTTGAAACCACACGGCCGTGCGCGTGGCGGTCAGCCACTTTCATGGCCTGTTCGGTCACCCAGAAATAATCACTCTCGTTAAGATTCAACTGCGCAAGTTCGTCGTCACGGTGCGCGTCGAATCCCGCCGAGAACATCACCAATTGCGGTTTGAATGTTTCGAGGGCCGGAAGCCAGCGCGTCTCGACGACCTGTCGGAACTGCTTGCCACCGGAACCGGCGGCCAGAGGTGTGTTGATCACGTGATCCGCGGTCGGCGCGGTGCCGCTGTACGGATAATACGGATGTTGAAAGGTGGAGCAGAACAACACGCGCCCCTCCGTGCCGAAGATATCCTCGGTGCCATTGCCGTGATGCACGTCGAAATCCAGGATGGCGACACGCTCGATGCCGTGCGCGGCCAGGGCGTGCGCGGCGCCGACCGCCACATTGTTAAAGATACAAAAGCCCATCGCACGATGGCGTTCCGCATGGTGGCCGGGCGGTCGCACACTGCAAAATGCCGCGCCCACCTCGCCACGCATCACCAGGTCCACGCCTTGTACCACCGCGCCGGCAGCGTGTAATGCGGCCGACAAGGTATAGGGATTCATCGACGTATCGGGATCCAGAGCCACCATGCCTTGTTGCGGCGCCGATCGAAAGATCGACTCGACATAATCCGGGTCGTGCACACGCTCCAGCTGTTTGCGCGTTGCCGCGGGCGACTCGTAATGACGCAATACGCCATCCAGCCGCGAAGCGACGAGTTGATCGTGGATCGCCCACAGGCGCGCGGGACTCTCGGGATGCAACGCGCCCATGTCGTGGCGCATACAATCCGGATGGGTGATCAGGGCGACCGCCATGTTAATTCTCGCAACACCAGAGTAGGCTTGAGATTGTGCCATGTTGGCACGCCAAGGACGATCTGGGAATGGGACCGCACTACCTCGACCGACTCTTTGCTCCGCACGCCATTGCCGTGTTCGGCGCCAGCGAGGAACCCGACAACGTCGGCACCCTGGTATTTCGCAATCTGCTCGCTGGCGGATTCGGTGGCGAATTGTATGCGATCAATCCAAAACATGAACGCGTGCAGGGAAGACCCTGTTATCCCGATATCGAACAGATCCGGCAACCCGTGGACCTGGCCGTCATCGCCACACCCGCGCGCAGTGTGCCGGATATTATTCGCCGCTGCGGCGAGGCGGGTGTGCGCGTCGCGGTGATTCTGTCGGCGGGCTTCGGTGAAGCGGGCGATGCGGGCACGGCCCTCGAAAAGGAAATACTCGAGCACGCGCGCCTCTACGGCATGCGCATCGTCGGTCCGAATTGTCTGGGCATTTTGCGTCCGCCGTCGGGCCTCAATGCCAGCTTCAGCAACAACAGCGCGTTGCCCGGTCGCATGGCGTTTGTGTCGCAGTCGGGCGCATTGTGCACGGCGGTGCTCGATTGGGCGCAGAGCAGTGCAATCGGCTTTTCCGCGATCGTCTCGCTCGGCGATGCCGCCGATGTGGATTTCGGCGACGTGCTCAGTTTCCTCGCCATGGACCCGCACACGAGCAGCATCCTGTTGTACGTCGAAGGCATTCGCAATGCGCGCAGTTTTCTCAGCGGCCTGCGCATCGCGGCGCGCCTCAAGCCGGTAGTGGTGGTGAAGGCCGGGCGCCATGCCGCCGGCGCGCGCGCCGCGGTTTCGCATACCGGTGCGCTGGTCGGTGGCGATGATGTATTCCATGCCGCCTTGCGGCGCGCCGGCGTGGTGCGCGCCTACACCATCAAGCAGCTGTTCTCCGCCGCCCAGGTCCTGTCCAGCCGTAACTACCGGGTGAAGGGCGATCGTCTGGCGATTGTCACCAACGGCGGCGGTCCGGGCGTCATGGCGGCCGATCGTGCCGCGGAAATGGATGTGTCCTTGCCCGAGCTCGGCGCACCGACGCTGCAAGCATTGAATGCCGCACTGCCGGCGAATTGGTCGCATGGCAACCCGGTGGACATTCTCGGCGACGCCGGCCCGGAGCTTTACCAGCAAGCAGTGAGCCTGTGTCTCGGCGACCCGGGCATCGACGGCGTGCTGGTCATGCTCACGCCGCAAGCGATGACGAAACCGCTGGCGGCGGCGGAAGCCACGATAGCGGCGTCGGAGTCGAGCGATAAACCGGTGCTCACCTGCTGGATGGGCGAGGGTCAGGTCGACGCGGCGCGCACCCTGTTCGGAGAGCACAAGCTTGCGCACTTCGATACGCCCGAGGCCTCGGTCGAGGCATTCTCGTTCCTGGCCAGCTACCGTCGCAACCAGCAGCTGCTCATGCAGACGCCCGAACCGCTCGGCCGCAGCAGCGAACCGGACATAGACGGCGCACGACTCATCATTGAAGAAGTTCTGGCCGACGGGCGCACGCTGCTCAGTGAACTGGAAAGCAAGGCAATCCTCCGGGCGTTCGGCGTGCCGGTGGTCGATACGGTCGAAGCGAACTCCGCCGGCCAAGCCCTGGTTGTGGCCGAGTCGATCGGCTTTCCGGTGGCGATGAAAATCAACTCACCCGACATCACGCACAAGTCCGATGTGTCCGGCGTGCGCCTCAACATTCGAACCGCCGGCGCCGTGCGCAGCGTGTTCAACGAATTGATCGAAACCGTGAAGCTTAAGCGCCCCGATGCAACGATCACCGGCGTCACGCTCGAACGCATGGCCGACCGCGCGAACGGCCGTGAAACCATGGTCGGCGTCGTGCGTGACCCGGTGTTTGGTCCGGCCATCAGCTTCGGTGCCGGTGGCACCACCGTGGAGGTGATGCACGACAGCTTTGTCTCGCTGCCGCCACTCAATCGCTTCATCGCCGCACAGATGATCGAACGCACGCGCATCAATCGTATGCTCGGCACTTTTCGCAACATGCCGGCGGTCAATCGCGAGGCGCTGGAGAATGTGTTGTTGCGCGTCTCGGAACTCGTGAGCGAGTTGCCGCATGTCATCGAAATGGACATCAATCCCCTGATCGTCGACGAGCACGGCGCGATCGCGGTCGATGCGCGCATGACCGTGGCGCATCCTGCGCACGCGGCCCGACCCTACGCGCACATGGCGATCCACCCCTATCCGAGTCACCTGGCGAACCGGCAGCAACTGGCCGATGGCACCAGTCTGCTCATTCGCCCCATCCGCCCCGAGGACAGCGGCATCGAACAGGAATTCGTGCGCAGCCTGTCGCCGGAGTCCAAATACTTTCGCTTCATGCGCGCGTTGCACGAGTTAACCCCGGAGATGCTGGTACGCTTCACCCAGATCGATTACGACCAGGAAATGGCATTGATTGCCGTGGTCATGGAAAAAGACCGGGAACTCGAAGTGGGCGTGGCGCGTTACGCGACCCAGCCGGACGGGAAGTCGTGTGAATTCGCCATCGTTGTCGCGGACGCGTGGCGCCACCGCGGCATCGGCTTTCAACTCATGAGCCAGCTGATGGACATCGCGCGCTCGCACGATCTCGAAACCATGGAGAGTGAGGTGCTGGCCGTCAACACCGGCATGCTGACGCTGGCCGCCAGGTTGGGTTTCACCATCAAACCCGGCGTGGATGCGGCCGACATTCGCTTTGTCTCGCGCCGCCTCTGACTGTGCATAAACGCGCAGTCAATTGCCGGCGATGAACGACAGGCTGTACAGCCAACGCTGTAAGCGTTGTAGAGGCAGTACGGACAGGTCGAGGTAAGGAGAGCAGTAACGCGTCCGGTTTGGTCGGTTCTGACATGAACTGGCTTGCCATTGGGCAGGTATAGATTGATTCCGGTGATTATAAGCAGTAGATGAAATAGTTTGTTGGGAAGATTCGCCAGTTTTCCGTATCATCCATAAAAACAACGGGAATCCCGGACCACCCACGCATGTCCCCGGCAACCAGGACGAACGAGGCCTTCTCGCGCGTCGTCATTGATGATCTGCTGAAAGATGTTGGCTGGAACATGGCCGACGGCCATAGCGTTCGCTACGAATATCAGCTGCCGGATGGTACCCGGGCGGACTATGTTCTGTGTGACCGCCACGGTCGCACCTTGGCGGTAATTGAAGCCAAGCGTTCGGCAATCAACCCGGCCGACGCCGCCACCCAGGGTCGCGCCTACGCCGAGCAGCTCGGCGTACCCTACGTCTTTCTCGCCAACGCCAATGAGATTTTGTTCTGGGAATACGACCGCGAGGCGCATCCTCGTGCCGTGCGTACGTTCTTCTCCCAGGAAGACCTCGCCCGTCGTTTTGCCACGCGCCAGGTTCGCATCGACCCGCTGACGGTGGTCATCGACAAGACGATTGTTGATCGCGATTATCAGAAAGACTGCATCGATACGTTATGCCGCGAAATGCAGAAGGGCCGGCGCAAGCAGCTGGTGGAGATGGCTACCGGCACCGGCAAGACCCGCACCGCAGCGGCGTTCATCAAGCGACTGTTTCAGGCAAACGCCGTTACCCGTGTGTTGTTTCTGGTGGATCGGGTCACGCTCGCCAAGCAGACCGAGGACGCCTTCGCCGAGCACCTGCGGGAGTACCCCTGCTATGTGCTGCGCGCCGGCCGGCGCTTTCAGGATGAGAAGCGCGTTACCATCACCACGCTGCAAAGTATGATCAACGTGTACCGGGATTATTCGTCCGGTTATTTCGATCTCATTATTAGCGATGAATGTCACCGCAGCATTTATGGCAAGTGGAGCGGCATTCTGAAGTATTTCGACGGCGCCCAGGTCGGACTGACCGCGACACCGTTTGCCTTGAAGAACCGGGACGATCTTCCCGATGAAGAGGATAAGCTGTACATCCGCGACACGCTGCGGTTTTTCGAGGTGGAGGAGCCGACCTACCGCTACACACTCAAGCAGGCCATCAACGATCACTATCTCGTTCCTTATCAGATTTACAAGGCTCAGACCGTCAAGACGGCCGCGGATGGCGGATTCCCAGTCAAGCGTAACGAGCTCGACTGGACGGCGATGGACGAAACCACCAAGAAGGAACTTAGTGAGCTGTTCGGGCAAAACGAATCAATTACTGTGGACCCGTCGGCCCTGGAACGACGCTTCACCATCCCGGAGCGCAACCGTGCCATCGTGCGCGAGTTCCGGGACGTGGTCAGGAACGGTTATCGAGACAGTAGCGGTCTTGCGCGCAAACCGCTCATTGGCAAGACCATCGTTTTTGCGGTCACCAAGCGCCATGCCGAAACCTTGGCGCGCATGCTTGACGAGGCGTTTGCTGATGAGAAGCCTGTCCTGAGCAACGGCGAAGGGCCAGACCCCTCGGTGCGCTACGCCGATTACGTAGTGTCGGGTATGGGCAAGGAGGATACTCAGGATGCGGGTAACAAGATCAGACAGTTCAAGAAAGAAAAATACCCGCAGATCATGGTTTCGGTGAACATGCTGGATACGGGCTTCGATCACCCGGAAGTAGTTAATCTGGTCATGGCGCGCTTCACGAAGTCTGTGGTGCTTTACCGCCAGATGCGCGGGCGTGGCACGCGCAAGGCGCCGGGCAAGCCGCTTTTTACCCTGTTCGACTTTGTCGGCGTCGTGGATTTCCACGATGACGATGATGATGTTGCCATGGGCGGTTTTGTTGCTGAGCCGAAGAAGAAAGGTCCAAGCCAGCCGCGCAAGCTGCTCACCCTGGATGTGGACGACCACATCGATCCCGCTACCCGCGAATGGGTCACGGTGGACGAAAACGGAAATTTCGTGTTTCTTGCCGCTTCCGAGGAACGCGCCGGCATACTCGGGGCGCGCTTCGAAGACTGGCTCCTCGCCCAGAATGGCCTGACTGCCGATCAGGCCAGGCTGCTTCGTTACATCGGCGAGCAAATCCGTGCCAATGCCGATTCCTGGGAAGAGTTCTCCATAGACCGTTTCGTCATGCCGCCGTTCAGCCTGAGTGGCGGCTTGCAGCGCGCGGTTCGGGTATTTGGCAGCGAGGACAGGCTGAAGGAGATCGTTGCGAGAGTGAACGCGGCGGTATTCAGGGATGAAGTCGGCATAAGCCGCCCCGAACGTCGCCCGAACCTGCACTGAGCGCCTACGGTGAGTCATGGCATTCTGGGCCTATATTGTTCGTTGCGTGGATGGCTCCTATTACTCGGGCCACACGGACAACCTGGAAAAGCGCCTCGGCGAACACCAAAGTGGGGCACGTGACGGATACACGGCTACTCGCAGACCGGTTGAGATGATCTGGTCTCAGGCATTTTCCACCCGCGAGGAAGCGCTCGCCGCAGAACTGCAAATCAAGGGGTGGAGCCGGGCAAAGAAAGAAGCCATGATGCGGGGAGACTGGCCTGGTGTTTCGCAGCTGGCGAAGAAGAATTTCGCGAAGCGACAGACATGAGTATGTCGTTCATGCTTCGATACACCCGCTGCGCGGGTTACTCAGCACGAACGGCTTAATAGGCCGTTCGCCCTGAGTAGGCGCGTAGCGCCGTATCGAAGGGCGTCCGACACAACAGCAAAGCATAAACATACGAACAGCCATGCCCTTAACCCCCGACACCCGACGCAAGATCGACCAAATCCGCGACTACCTCTACGGCGGCGGTTATCCAGACCCCATGAGCAACGCGGAGCAGCTGGCGTTCCTGTTTTTCTTTTATTTGAGCGAGAGCATCGACGCCGACAACCAGCGCCGCGCCAAGATCACCAAGAAGTCATACGAGGGTATCTTTTCCGGCGATTGGGCGTTGCGTAACCCGCTGAACGCCCCAAAGCCGGGGCAGAAAAAGATTCCGAAGGAACATCTGCGCTGGTCGGTCTGGGCCAAGGCGCGCAACGGCGAAGGCTTGGTGCGTTTCGTGCGCGACGAGGTGTTCCCGTTCTACACCGAAGTCGCCAGTCGCTCGGCGGTGAACTTCATGGATGGCGCGCGTCTCGCCATCGACGAACCCACGGTCCTCACCCAGATCGTGAACCTGGTGGATGAGCTGCGCCTCGATCAGGCCGATGCCGACACCAAAGGTGATCTGTTCGAGCATGTACTCAAGCAGATCAAGCAGGCCGGCGAGCTCGGCCAGTTCCGCACGCCGCGCCACGTCATCCGCGCGATCGTGGAGATGATCGACCCGCAGATCGGCGAGACGGTGTACGACCCGGCGGCCGGCACCGCCGGTTTCCTGGTCGCGGCCTACGACCACATCCGCCTCAACAATTCCTCGGACGCCGCCATCGAGGAAGTCGAACTGGACGGCAAGAAAGTCAAGCGCGGCCACGGTGACAAACTCTCGGCCGCCAAGTGGAACATCCTCGGCAGCCAGACCTTTTTCGGCAACGACGTGGACAACAAAATGGTCCACCTCGCTACCATGAGCCTCACGCTGCGCGGTCTGCCGAACGTGCGCATCGCGCGCCGCAACGTGCTCACCACCACGCTCGACGCCCAGCAGAAATCCGAGTTGGGCCTGCCGCTCGACGGCTACAACGTGATCCTCGCCAACCCGCCGTTCAGCGGCCGCCTGGACAAGGACCGCGTGGTCGAGGACGTGAAGGTCGGCACCACCACCGCCACCGAAATCTTGTTCCTCAAGTACATGATGGACAACCTCAAGCCCGGCGGCCGCTGCGGCGTCATCGTCCCCGAGGGCGTGCTGTTCGGCTCCACCGGCGCTCACAAGGAGCTGCGCCGCCAGCTCATCGAGAACAATAGCGTACAGGCCGTGTTGTCCCTGCCCGGCGGCGTGTTCCAGCCGTACTCGGGCGTGAAGACCTCAGTGCTGTTGTTCGAGAAACCTGCCCTGAGCAAAGTCGAAGGGGGCGGCACGACCAAGCATGTACTGTTTCTGCACGCCGACAATGATGGTTACAAGCTCGACGCCCAGCACGACACGCCCATCGAACAAGACGACTTGCCGGCCCTGATCGCTGCCTACAAGGATCGCGATGCCTGCTGGAAGAAGTGGCGGGCCTTTCGTGCCGTTCGCTCTGAGTCCTTCGACACGTCCGCGCCCGTTCGCCCTGAGCTTGTCGAAGGGTCTCAAGAACGGGCGCGTCCTGCTCAGGACAAGCCCGTCGAAGCACGAACACCAACCGAATGGACCGAAAAATGGTGGTTCACCACCGCCGAAGAACTCCGCGCCAACGACTACAACCTCTCCGCCGGCCGTTATCGCCCGCTGTCGCAGGCGCAGGTTGAGCACCGTGACCCGCGCGAGTTGCTCGATGAGCTGGCGGCGATTGAGGTGGAGATTGCTGAGGAAATTGAAGGGCTCAAGGTTGTATTGGCAGAGAAATTCTGAAGATGCAACTAGCATGGCCCCAAAGGCAGATCAAGGAAGTTTGTGATGTCAGGATCGGCCGAACCCCACGACGAGACTCACCGAAGTATTGGGGCGGCTCAGCAGTTTGGGTGACGATCAGTGAGCTTGATGGCGGGACTATATTAGATAGCAAGGAACACATAAGCGACCTAGCTGTTGCCGAAGTGATGCCCGATCCTGTTCCGGCTGGTACCTTGCTCTTTAGTTTCAAGCTCTCGATCGGCAAGATGGCTGTTGCAGGTGTGCCGCTTTACACGAACGAGGCTATCGCTGCTCTGACCATCCAAGATCCAGAGAACTTGGATCGCGATTTCCTTTATTACTCACTCCTCCATCAGAGCCAAGGACATACTGACGCCGCAAATCATGCGGTGCTTGGCAAGGTGCTGAACAAAAGCAAAGTGGAAGGAATACAGATTCCGATTCCACCAATCTCCGAACAACGCCGCATCGTCGACATCCTCAAGCGCGCCGACGGCATCCGCCGCCTGCGCAAACAGGCCATCCAGACCGCCCGCGAACTCATCCCCGCGTTGTTCGTGGACATGTTCGGCGACCCAGCCACGAATCCGAAAGGGTGGCCAGTATTTCCGCTTGGCGAGTTACTCATTGATGTGGGCTATGGATGTAGCACCAAGGCAGCGGCTGTTGCCTCTACGGGCGTTCCGATGCTGAGGATGGGAAACGTCATGGTAGATGGCCGACTTGATCTATCCAGTATCAAGTACGTTGCTCTGTCGGATGACGAGAAGCGCAAGTACAGCCTTGAGAAAGGCGACATTCTTTTCAATCGAACGAACAGCAAGGATTTGGTCGGCAAGACCGGTTTGTGGGATGGGCGGTTCGAGGCAGTCGCCGCATCATATTTTATTCGCGTGCGTGTAGATCGAAAGCACTTGAACCCCACGTATCTTTGGGTATTCATGAACACCCGGTTCATGAAACGGCGTCTGTTCGAGACCGCACGTGGTGCTATTGGTCAGGCCAATATCAACGCGAAGGAGTTCAAATCCTTCACAATCCCCCTGCCGCCTTTGACCTTGCAACAGGAATACGAGCAGCGGCTTACACAGCTTGCCGCAATTTTGGTTCAACAGTCGTCTGCTGAAGAAACCAGCGAGACGTCTTTCAAGTCGCTTCTTCACCGCGCCTTCCGCGGCGAGCTGTAACGGGAGCCAATGCCGGCATGATGATCGGAATCGACGACAATCTGAATCTGGTCTATGAAGGGCGGACAACATGGGGTCATGCGCTTTGGCCCGCGCCCCTCTTGGTTCCGGCTGAAATCACAACAAGCACGGCAACCACGCTGAAGCCGTCGGCCATCCAGAACCTCGGCCCGAACCTCCTGCTATTTCGCGAGGACGCCTTTGATCCGGTAAGTCGTGTACGGCGTGGCCGATTCTACAGGGCGGGAAACTCACAGCCGCAACCATGGCAGGTATATCCGCACCCCGCCATGCCCGACGAGGCTGGCAAGGCAAACTCCGCGGGTGTGCTGTCGAAATCGTTGCATACCTTTTTTGGGAATCCATTCTCAAACGAACTGCGACAGTATTCAGGTCAGCAGGTGCTCATTGTCCTTGGCGCTCAGGATAGTTTCACCGTCTGGACCATTGTAGGGATCGAGAGCACCGCGACTCGCGAAGAGCTCGTGACCCTGAAAGCACGGCAGACGTTCGGTGCGTTGCCGCAGGTCGATCCTGGCGCAGTGCCCGAAGCAGGGCGTGAGAAAGTGCGTGCCGCGCTCGATAAACTCACCGAAGACATCTACCGTGCCGGGCCGGAATCGGTTGTCGACGGCGCGCGCGAGGCGGCAACTGCGGCACTCAGCACCTACATGCAGGATCGAGGGCTTGCCGGACCCGGTCTCGAACTTGGCGATTTGCTAAAAAAGTTACGTGGGGCAGACGAGCAGCATCTTCGGCGCATTGCGGTCAGCGCTGGCGAGATCGTGCAGCGTTTCCACTCCCGACGAAAAAACGCTGAACAGGAAATGCGGCAGTTTCGGCCCATCCGGCAGCAGGATGCCGAGCTGGCCGTGCAGTGTGTTGGCACGATTCTCTGCGAACTGGGCTGGGCGGACTGGGTATAGATTACCGGCGCTAATCGAGCGCCGACAAGATTTCCGCTTTTTGCTTCGCGGGAATGGTCTTGGCGAACTTCACAGCGGCAATGATTTGCTCGCGAACTTTCGGACTGATGTCATCCTTCAGCCTTCCGAGTCCCCGCTCAAGCTGTTCGTGCACATCGCATAGTGCGATCTTGCGCACCTCGGTGCAGTCGATGAAGGAGTGATGACGAAGGAACGGATGTTCCTCGTGCCCGATCTCGACCTGACACTGTGCCAGATGAGCACGCTTGCGGATGAAATCGTTGATCTTTGAGTTGATGACAAAAAACAGCGGTTCGGGTTCGAGAGCCGCAAGGACAAGAAACTTGTCCTTGGGCGGTGTGGTAAAACCGCAGTGGAGAAGAACCACCCGCCCCGGTGTCAGACGTGCCTGAATGTATTTTCGCCTTTCCTCTGGCGGAAGCTTGTCCCAGATTGGCACGACAAATCAGTCGGGATGGGGATTGGCCAAGTGGTCGAGAAGCGTCTTTGAATCGGGCAGGGTTGCCACGATCTGTTCGATTTCAATGAAGTCGTTTTCGTCAGCCGACTCCCAGGCTTTATCGTGGCTGATGTCTGTGAGCTGACCGAATGGCATATCGCTGTACTTGGCGATTGCCGCATCCAGACATTCCTTCTCGGATTCGCTCAGCAATTCCAGGTTGGCATCACGGGAGGGGATGATTGACTTGCCGTTATCAACGCGGAAAGAATCCTTGGCATGTGGAATTGCGCAAGGAAATGCAATTTCATCGCCGCGTACAAATTTGAGAATGTCGTAGGTTCCGCTGGGCACGGGGCCGTGTTTCATGGCGACATAGCTGTCGCCACAAATGAATCGGCCGTACGTCGCCAAGTGGTCTCGATCGGCGAAGTACATGACTTTCGATACCCGGTGAAAACCGGGATCGCGCACACGATTGGCGACGTAGAGGATGACCTCTACAGCTTTATCGGGTTCGAAATGGAATTTGATTCGCTTGGCCATGTGGGTTACGGCTAACGCTGGTTGCGTCATTCCGGTTCTCCCTCGGAGGAGTCGTTCCTTGACTCGTTGTATCGGCAGTGTTCCCGACTTGCTATAGGAATAGCTGACGTTTCCCTGAAACTGTAAAGCCTGTTCGCTAACAAAACCTAGCAGATAATCCGGTGTTCTGCGAGGCCGCTGTTAAATAAAGTAAAAATTGGTGGCCGGGGGCAGAATTGAACTGCCGACACTGCGATTTTCAGTCGCATGCTCTACCAACTGAGCTACCCGGCCGTGGGAGGCGAATTATAGAGAACTGCCCGGTGTTTGTAAAAAACACTGCCGCTGCCTATTTTCCGCTCTTGCCCGGGTGGGCGCGGAGCGCGGCGCGCGCCCAGCTGGCGAGGATTTCGGTGTTTTCGAGCACATCCGCCGGTACTTCATAATAAGAAAAGAGTGTCTGACGCGGATTCGGCTGGAACGGCGACATGCCGCGTGCGATGTAGTCTGGCCGGGTGCGCGCATCCGTGCGGAAGTACAGCCGGCCTTGATGGAGAATGCCGAAGAATTCCGGCCCGTGGTACAAGCCGTGGCCGCCGAATCTGAGGAAAGCAAGCCTGCACAAAAATAACCATACCATATACGGCACGGGCACGGACCGCGCCCAGCGATGCGAGCTGGTCGAGCACGTAGTCCTTGAAGGAATCGTTGTGCATGGTTGCGGGGTGCGCGCAGTCCACAAAGTATGCAGGGTTGAAATGCCGCAGTTGCGCCGTTAATGTCGCGTACTCGCCCTGAGTGGCATCGCTACTGTAGCGTGCTCTCCGGGGGAACCATTATTAACGCGGCGCTCTGCCCCGGTTATCCTGAACGTGAAAGTCGTCCTGATCAATCCCTACGAACTCGGCCGCCAGCCGTTCGGACTGGCCGAACCGGCTGCCTGGTTGAAGCGTGAGGGCTGCGCGGTACAGTGCCTCGATCTCTCTCTGCAAATGCTCGAACCGGAGGTGCTGGTCGGCGCCGATCTGGTCGCGATTTATGTCGCGATGCACACCGCCACGCGTATTGCGGTGGCGGCGCTGCCGCGCATCAAACAGCTGGCGCCGCACGCGCACCTGTGTGTGTACGGACTGTATGCGCCGATGAACGAGACGCTATTGCGCGAGTTGGGCGTGGCGACGGTGCTCGGCGGCGAGGTAGAGCCGGCGCTGGTGTCGCTGGTGAAGCGTCTAAGGAAGGCAAGCCTGCACAAAAATAACCATTTGAGACACGGTGACGTGACGCAGACCGAGCCGGTGGTAAGTCTGGCGAAAATAGATTTTGTGCTGCCCGATCGCTCGGGCCTGCCGGCGTTGGCGCGCTACGCACACCTGATCACCCCGGAGGGCGGCAGCAAGATTGTCGGTTTTGCCGAGGGCACGCGCGGCTGCAAGCACTTGTGCCGCCATTGCCCGGTGGTGCCAGTGTACCAGGGCAAGTTCCGCATCGTGCCGGTGGACGTGGTGATGCAGGATATCCGCCAGCAGGTGGCCGCTGGTGCGCAGCACATCTCGTTCGGCGACCCGGATTTTCTTAATGGCCCGACACACGCCCAGAAACTCATGCAGGCACTGCATGCTGAATCTCCGGAGGTGACCTATGACGCCACCATCAAGATCCAGCACCTGCTCGCGTACCCCGAGTTGTTGCCGGTATTGAAGGAAACCGGCTGCCTGTTCATCACCGCGGCGGTCGAATCGGTGGACGACCGGATACTGGACTACCTTGCCAAGAACCACACCAACGCCGATTTCGGCCGCGCCGTGCAGCTGGTGCGCGCCGCCGGCATCGCGCTCGCACCGACCTTCGTGCCGTTCACACCGTGGACGACGCTCGAAGGCTACATCGCACTGCTCGCGCGTCTGGTCGAGCTCGAACTGATCGAGAGTGTGCCGCCGATTCAGCTCGCCATCCGCCTGCTCGTGCCGCAGGGTTCGGAGCTGCTCAGGCTGCCGGGCTTCATGGATTATCTCGGTGCGTTCGATCCAAAGCTGCTCGGCTATCCGTGGCAGCATGCCGATGCGCGCGTGGATGGGTTACAGAGGGACATCCAGGCCTGGGTGGCCGAGGCGGAAACCAAGGGCGTCACGCGCCGTGACAGCTTCGCGCGCATCTGGCAGTTGGCGCATGCCGCGGCCGGCTTGCACCCACCGGCGTTGCCGGAAGCCGGCGTGGTCGCTCCCGCGGCGCGCCTCTCGGAACCGTGGTACTGCTGTGCCGAGCCGACCGACCAACAGCTCCAGAGCTTTTGACGCCGGCGGGCTTGCGTCATACGCGCCTTTGCGGTACACAGTTGCGAATAACAGAAGAAACGGGAGCGATTCATGCGCCGTGCGATTCTGCTTTTTGCCATTGCCACTGCCTTTCTTCTCCCCGCTTTCACCAGTCTCGCCGCGCAGGTCGATGAGCTACAAATTCCGGCTTGGGTGGAACATGCCGGCATACGTCAGCCGGTGCATGCCGGCACGCCGCTGGTGGAGTCGGATGTCGTCGAAACCGGCAAGGGTGGCCGGCTGATCATCCAGCTCGCCGACGGTAGCTTCGTGAAATTGGGTGAAGAGACACGCCTGGTGCTGACGGCGCTGCGCGAAGAAGAAACACCCCAGAGCACGCTGACCGGGTTGTTGAATGTCGTGAAAGGCGTGTTCCGTTACACCGCGGGCACGCTCGAGCCCATGGCGCGGCGCGACCTTCAAGTGAAGGTCGCGAGCACCACCCTCGGTATCCGCGGCACGGACGTGTGGGGCCGAAGCAAGGATGGCGCGGCGACTGTCTGCCTGATCGAAGGCAAGATCACGCTGAATCAGCCGGGGCTCGCGGAGCTCACTATGGATCAGCCGCTGACGTTCTTTGTTGCACCACGCGACGGCGAACCGCAGCCGATCGTGCCGGTCGACCCGGAAATGCTCAAGCAATGGTCGGCCGTGACTGAACTTGATCTTGGTCGCGGTGTGATCCTGCCGGGTGGCGGCTGGATTGTGCAGCTTGGATCACACGAGAGTGAGGCCGCGGCCCGCAAGATCGAAGCGCGTCTGCTTGCAGACGGAGTCCCGGTCGAGTTCACCACCGTGCAACTCAAGGACCGTACTTTTCATCGCCTGCGGGTGGGCGGTTTCGACACCCAGCAGGACGCCAAGTATTTCGCCGACAAGCTGCGCGGTCAGCCAGGTATTCCAAAGCCGTGGGTAACCTGCAGCATTCCCGGCAGCAGTTGCCAGTAGTTGGATACTGCTAGCCAAAAAAACGCCCGGCATTACCGGGCGTTTTTATTTCGGCGCGGAATTCTATTTCTTGCTCGATGGTGGCACGTAGCCGGCCGGTAGCTCCGAACCCTTGCCGAAGAAGAATTTTTCCATCTCGCCCTCGATGAATTTGCGTGCCTTCGGGTCGAGCGGGTTCAGGCGGTTCTCGTTGATCAGCATGGTTTGGTGCGACATCCACAGTTGCCACGCCTCCTTCGATACGTTTTCAAAGATGCGTTTGCCGAGCTCGCCCGGGTAGGTCTGGTAATCGAGCCCGGGCGCCTCGCGGCCGAGCTTCACGCACTTCACCATGCGACTCATGTTGTGTTCCTCAAAGAGTTAATATTGTGCAGACCGGTTTTCTTCTATTAGTAATTGCAGCAAACGTTTAACCGGAGCTGCCAAGCCGCGCGCGTCCGGTTTGTCGAGGTTATACCAGACTGCCGGGACGCACTCCATGGCTTGATGGTCTGTCCCCAGCAGGCGTGCGGGTATCGGTGTGATGTGCAGCTGGAAGTGACTGAAACCGTGGCGCCGCACCGGCCACGGCGCCTCGGTCTTGACGCGCAGACCGAGTGTCGCGCGACAGTGATCCGTCAATGGAGCATCCGGTGCGCATTCCGGAAAGCCCCACAGCCCGCCCCACACCCCCACCGGCGGGCGCTGGGTGAGCAGCACGCGCCCGCGCGCATCGCGGATCATGAGCATGGCGGTCTTGCGCACCGGCAGGACTTTGCGTGCACTGCGCACCGGGAATTTCTCTGGATTCCCTTGTGCCAGGGCGGCGCAGTGACGCTGCAGCGGGCAGGCCGGGCAGTCCGGCTTGTGTGTCCGGCAGAGCGTTGCGCCCAGATCCATGATGGCCTGGGTGTAGTCAGCGATGCGCGTCTTGGGTGTGTAGCGCTCGGCGATTGTCCAGAGTGCTTGCTCGGTGTCGCGCTGCGCGACCGGTGTATCGATCGCGTGCAGGCGCGTGAGAACGCGCTTTACATTGCCGTCGAGAATCGGGTGACGTTGCTGGAAGGCAAACGCAAGGATTGCGCCGGCGGTCGAGCGGCCGATGCCGGGCAGGGCGGCCACCGCCTCGATAGTGCGCGGGAAACGCCCGCCGTGTTCCTGGACGATGATCTCGGCAGCGCGCTTGAGATTGCGCGCGCGTGCGTAGTAACCGAGCCCGGTCCAGTGATGTAACACGCTGTCGAGTTTGGCGCGCGCCAACGTCTGCACATCCGGGAAGCGTTTCAGGAAGCGTTCATAGTATGGAATAACTGTGCTCACCTGGGTCTGCTGGAGCATGATCTCCGACACCCAGATGCGATAAGGGTCGCGTGCGCGCTGCCAGGGCAGGGTCTTACGCCCGTGTCGGTCGTACCAGGTCAGCAGCTGGCGCCGCACGGTGCGTGCTTCGATAGACGCACGCGGCAGCATTTTAGAATGGCTATTTTTGTGCAGGCGTGCTTTCCCTAGAATGGCTAGTATTGTGCAGGCGTGCTTTCCCTAGAATGGCCATTTTTGTGCAGGCGTGCTATCCCTAATTGCGCTTCTTCGGCTGGAGCAGCTGTTCCAGTCCCTTCTGTAGCGACTTGTCGAGTTTCTTTTGCACTTCCTGCTTGAGCACCTCGCCGAGCTCGACCCGGTAGGCGGGTTTGGCGAAGCTGCCGGAGATGGTTACTGGCAAGGTGGTGCCGCGCTGTTCGGCACTACCGGCAACCGTGACCTTGAGGCGATAGTCCAAGGTCTCTTGCACCAGGTCGGCTGCGCCACGGCCGGTGGCGCGCAGGTTTGGGCCGTCTAGCACGAGATCATCGTTTTGAGCGACGCCGTTCGTCACGCGCAGGTTGGCGGTGAGTGATTTGAACACGGTGGCGTCGCTCGCTGCGGGCTTGGCCGTAACCGGCTCTCCGCGTGCCGCGCCGGACAGGGCGCGCGCCTGTTCAATGAGCTTGGCCAGATCCACGCCATCGATCCTGCCATCGTGCAGGGCGATACTGGCCGTGCCGTTCAGATTCTTCTTGATCTGGTCGACATCCAGTCCCTGGGTGGTCAGCTTGAGGTCGATGTTGCCCGTGCCGGTATAGCGCTTGAATAGTTGCATGTCCTTGAGTAATGGACCGACTTGCACCTGTTGTAGTTTTTCGTCCAGCTTTATTTGCGGCGTCTTGCCGCGCACGTCGAGTACGGACGTACCATGGTAGTCGCCACCATAAAGCGTCGCCTGGTTGGGACCAACGGTAATGAGACCATTCTTGGCTACGAGCTGAATCTGTGCATCCCGCAGGTGTAAACCGATTGCTTTCAGTTCCTGAATCCGGAACTTGCCTTGCGCATCCAGGCTGCGCAGCGCGGCGAACGACTGTTCGAGTGGTTGAGGGGCAGCTGTTGTCGGCGCCGCGGTCGGTGCACTGTTTGCGTCTTGCGCCGCCGGTTTCTCCGCAACGTAATAACGATCCACATCGATTTTGTCGAGCGCCAGATCGAAGCGCAGCACCGGGTTCGCGAAGTTCTGGACTTCCATCGAACCGGTGAGGCGGCTGTCGTCAAGCTTAAGATCGAGCTTTGCCAGTGTGAGCCTGTCCGGTGTGGCGGTCACTCGGGTGTTGAGCACAGCCTTGATGGGTGCCGTTTTGTCCCGTACCAACTCGAAGCCCAGGCGTAGGTCCAGCGGTTCACCAGAAACGATTCGACCAGTGGCCAGCTCCAGGTTGCGCACAGCAAGCGTGCTGCCGGCGGCGGCGTCATGCCACGTGACGTTGGTGCGGCGGATATCGAACCGGCTGATGCTGATGCCCGTGATCGCTGATGTACCAGACACAGCCGGCTCCGCGGCGGGTTTCGCCGGTCCGCTGTCCTTCGCCACCATATCCTGCCAGTTGTTTTTTCCGGCGGCATTCTTGGCGAGGTTCAGGTTGAGACCGTACAGGAACACCGTGTCCACGGCGATTCGGCCACTGAACAACGGCAGGAGTTCGACATATACACCGGCCGCATCGATCCGGGCGAACGGTTCCGGGCCGAAACCCACGGCGTTGCCGAGTTCGAGCCCGCCGGCTTCGACCCCGAGGCGCGGGTAAAACGACCAGCCAATCTTCTTTTCAATTTTAAGGTCGCGCCCGGTTTTTTCCTTTACCAGGCGGATCACGTCACCCTTGTATTGGTTGGGATTGAATACCAGGGACAAGGTAATGGCCGCGGCAACCAACAGGCCGATCAGTACAGCGAGGCTCAGCCCCAGGATCTTCAAGGTTTTTTTCACTGCGCCTCCGTGGAAGAATAAAGAATGACTATTTTTGAGCAGGCTTGCTTTCTTTAACTAATGGTTAATTTTGTGCAAGGCTGCTTTCCTTAAAAGATGGTTAGTTTTCCAGGCGCCGTTATTGGCGCAATGGACTTTGTGCAGGCTTGCTTTCCTAAGATGGAGCGGGTGATGGGAATCGAACCCACGTTAGCAGCTTGGGAAGCTGCAGTTCTACCATTGAACTACACCCGCGTACGTAGCGCCGTGGCTGGTTTTTACGGCCACCGGCGCTAGAATGATAAACCATTTTAGGAAAGCAGGCTTGCACAAAAATAGCCATCACTGGAAAGCAGGCTTGCACAAGATTAACCATTTTAACCAGCTAGTCGTAGCTGGAAGATTCAGGGTAAGGCAATGAAAATCGTGGTCAACGGACAGGAACGGGCGCTCGCCGCCCCGGTGACGGTCGGTGCGCTGCTCGACGAGCTTGGCATGAGCGGCAAACGCGTGGCGGTCGAGGTCAACCAGGAGATCGTGCCACGCAGCCGGCACGGCGAATTCCAACTCAACGACAGCGATCGCGTGGAAGTGGTGTTTGCGATCGGAGGTGGTTGATGAACGCACCCGTGAACAACGCCGCGGCGTCCGACGACGCGCTGGTCATTGCCGGCAAGGCCTACCTGTCACGCCTGCTGGTCGGCACCGGCAAGTACAAGGACATGGACGAAACCCGGCGCGCAATCGAGGCGAGCGGCGCGCAGATCATTACCGTTGCCATCCGCCGCACCAACATTGGACAGAACCCCAAGGAACCGAGTCTGCTCGATGTGCTGCCGCCGTCGAAATACACCTACTTGCCCAACACCGCCGGTTGTTACAGCGCCGACGACGCGGTGCGCACCTGTCGGCTGGCGCGCGAACTGCTCGACGGCCACGACTTGGTGAAACTTGAGGTGCTGGGCGATGAGAAGACCCTTTACCCGGATATCCCGGCCACGCTCAAGGCGGCCGAGATCCTTATTAAGGACGGCTTCAAGGTGATGGTGTACACCAGCGATGACCCGATCATGGCCAGGCGCTTTGCCGAAATGGGTTGTGTGGCGGTCATGCCGCTGGCCGCCCCGATCGGTTCGGGGCTTGGTATCCGCAATCCGTACAACATCCGCTTTATCGTGGAAGAGGCGAAGGTGCCGATCATCGTGGATGCCGGCGTGGGCACGGCCAGTGACGCGGCCATCGCCATGGAGCTCGGCTGCGACGGCGTGCTCATGAACACCGCCATCGCCCAGGCACAAAACCCGGTGCTCATGGCGAGTGCCATGCAGAAGGCGATTGCCGCCGGGCGCGAGGCGTTTCGTGCCGGGCGCATGCCGCGCAAGCAATACGGCTCGCCATCCTCGCCGCTCGGCGGGACGTTTTTCTGACGTTTCCGTTATCAACGCGGAGGACGCAGAGGCGCAGAGGATTTTGTTTTTACCGCGCCATTTCTGCACCGCTGCGCTCGCTGCGTTAATTCCAGAGCCTGTCATGTCTGAGGCAAAAAAGCCGCACCGCGCGATCCGCAGTTTCGTGCGTCGTGAAGGCCGCATCACCGAGGCGCAGAAGCGTGCACTCGACGAGCTGCTGCCGCGCTATGGCGTCGCTGCGGGCGAAGCCCCGCTTGATTTGGCGGCCCTCTTTGGCCGAGACGCGCCGGTGCATATCGAAGTTGGCTTCGGCAATGGCGAGGCGCTCGCCGCCATGGCCGCTGCGCATCCGCAGAACAACTATCTCGGTATCGAAGTGCATCGTCCGGGCGTCGGCGCGCTGTTGCGCCGGCTCGAGGCCGAGGGGCTGACGAACGTGCGTGTCGCCTGCACCGATGCCAAGGAGCTGCTGGCGCAGCGTATTCCGGAGGGTAGTTTAAGTGCCGTCTATATATTTTTTCCCGATCCCTGGCACAAGCAACGCCACCACAAGCGCCGTCTGGTACAACTGGAATTCGTGGAGTTGCTGGCGCACAAACTGAAGCCGGGCGGTCTGCTGCATCTGGCCACCGACTGGGAAGACTATGCGCGGCACATGCTCGCGGTACTGACCGCTGTCGCGGCCTTTGAGAACACGGCGCAATCCGATCCCTTCACACCGCGTCCGGAAAACCGCACGCTCACCCGCTTCGAGCGTCGGGGTCATCGGCTGGGTCACGGCGTGCGCGATCTGGTCTTCCGCCGCCGCGCCGTCGCGTCCGGCTGACACGGCGGTGTTTCAATCAACGGATCAGGGCCGGAAACAGGACAGGTCGTCGGCGAATGTCGTCGGACCGGCGTAGACCTTGCGGATCGCCGCCAGCGTTTCTTCTTCCTTGCCCAGGGTGCTGAGCATGCGGTGCGAGAGCACGAGCTGTTTCGCTTTGGCGGCCTGTGCGATGTTCCCGATTACCGACGGCGGCATGTTCAGGTCGCGTTCCACGCCGCCCGCGCCCTCCGGCACGGCGTTGTGCGCCACCAACAGGTCGGCGTCCGCGGCCAATGTTGGCAGGCCATTGCCGTCGCCGTTCGTGTCACCCATCAAGACAATGGATTTGCCGCCGGTCTCGATGCGATACGCCAGTGCCGGGAACTGGCCATGGACGACGCTGACCGCCTGCACACGCAGGCGTTCGTTGCTGAACACTGGTAGAACCAGCGGTCCCTTGTGTCGTGGCGCGCCGATCTTCGGCGCCGGTTCGCTTATGTCGCGCGGTTCGAGTTTGTAGCTGCTCTTGTCGAGCGGCGAGATGAATTCGCCGAGGTAGCGGTAGGCACCGCGTGTGCCGTCAAACAGCGCACGCACAAAGGCCACGGTGGATGGCATCAGACGGTTTCCACCCGGGCCGTAGACCGGCAGTGGGCGCGTGCGATTTTCGAACCACGATGACATGATGAGTGCCGGCAGATCAGCGCTGTGATCGGCATGCAGGTGAGTGAAGAGCACGACATCGAGATCCGCCATCTGCGCGCCGCTCTCGCCGAAGCGCAGCGCGGAACCGCCGCCGGCATCCACCAGCACACGTGCCTTGCCGTCGATCCAGACGAGATAACTGCTCGAGGCGCGTTTCGTCTGCAACTCCGGGCCGCCCGAGCCCAGCACTTGCAGGGCAATGCCGCTATCGTTGCAGTGCTGCGCCTGCGCGAACAGCGCGACCGCCATGGATGGCGGAAGTGCGGAAAACGCAGGAGCAGTTATTCCGCCGGCCGCCAGCAGCACAGCGGCGATCAGCCAGCGGCGCATCACAGGGTTCGGCTCCGGCGGATGTGATCGAGGCGCACCTCCATGGTTTCGCCGCCGGCGAGGCGCAGCGTCAGATACTCCTCGCCGTGCGCCGTGCGCAGATTGAGCGGCGTTACGATCTGGTCGTAGATCACGTTATCGGTCTGCCAGGTCAGGTGCATTTTGCTGCCGTGCATGATCGCGATTTCGTACTGGTCGTAGTTCGCACAGGAAATCGGTTTGTAGTCGGTCTCGATCCGGTCGCTGTTCATGGTTCTTGCCGTCCCCCCGCCTCACCGAAAATGGTTATTCTTGTGCAGACCTGCTTTCCTCTGTTACCCAAGTCTAGCAATCCTGCCTTGGCGGCGCTTGCCTTGTGTCCGACGTCCGGCTATCCTGAGAACAAAAGGAGAACATTTAATGAAGGCAAGCCTGCACATAAATAGCCATTTTAGGAAGGCAAGCCTGCACATAAATAGCCATTTTAGGAAGGCAAGCCTGCACATAAATAGCCATTTTAGGAAGGCAAGCCTGCACATAAATAGCCATTTTAGGAAGGCAGGCCTGCACAAAACTAGCCATAAGAAGTGAAAGCAAGCGTGCACAAAAATAGCCATGGGAGTGAACGCATGTCCGCATGGAGATTACCAGTATGCTGACTGACCGGGAACGCGAGGTATACGACTTTGTGCGCGCCTACACCCGCCGCCACGGGGTGCCGCCCAAGCTGCGCGAGATCGGCGCGCATCTCGGCGTCGCCTCGCGCGGCACGGTGCACCGTTATCTGCGCGCCATCCAAGAGGCGGGGTTGATCGCCATCACCCCCGACCGGGCGCGCGGTGTCCGTCTGCTGAACAAGGGCGCGGAAGCGGCGGCCCAGAAGGCGGGACAGCGCCTGACGTTGCCGGTGCTCGGGCGCATCGCCGCCGGCTTGCCGATCGAGGCAATTCCGGACGAGACCGAGATCGACCTGTCCGAGTTTTTCATGGGGCCGAACCGGTTCGTGTTGCGCGTGGACGGCGAGTCGATGATCGAGGCCGGCATCCTGCACGGCGACATGGTGATCGTTGAAAGCCGCAACAGCGCGCGCGACGGCGAGATTGTGGTGGCGCTGATCGACAACCAGGAGGCGACGCTCAAGACCTTCCGGCGCAACCCGGACGGCTCCATTACCCTGCACCCGGCAAACCGCAGCATGGTGCCGATGCGTTTCGCCGCTGAGCGCGTCGCCATTCAGGGTGTCGTGGTCGGACAGATGCGGTCTTACCGTTAGTGGTTTCCTGTGTTGGTGTTCGTCAAGCACTGACCTTTAGCGTTTTAAACAGGTGGGTCTGTCATGACTGCATCGACCCGCAACCCGAAAGGCGGAAAAACTGCTCCTGCGTTTTCGCCGATGGGAGACGTAATAGGCGGGACGTCAGGGACACGTGTCCGAGGGCCGCGCGCCATGGATGGCGAGTTTGCGGATTCCGCACTTCCGCCATCCATGGCGGTCGGCCGGAACACTGCTCCTGCGTTTCCGGCACTTCCGCCATCCATGGCGGTCGCCGGCGCCGGCTGCTACTGGCCACGCGCCATTCTGCACATCGACATGAACGCGTTTTTTGCGTCGGTCGAGCAGCGCGACTTTCCCGAACTGCGCGACAAGCCGATCGGGGTCACGAATGGCACGGCCGGCACGACCCTGATCACCTGTTCGTACGAAGCCCGTGCGCATGGCGTGAGAACCGGCATGAAAATATACGAGGCGCGCAAACTTTGCCCGGGCCTCATCCAGCGTCCGGCGCGGCCGAACGTGTACGCCGCCGTGTCCACCCGCATCATGCATGCGCTCGTCGCCATCACCCCGGACATCGAGGTGTTCAGCGTGGACGAGGCGTTTCTCGATGTGACCCATTGCCAGCGCCTGCACGGCTCGCCGGAGCACATGGCACGCATGACCCAGCGTCTGGTGCGGGAGGTGAGCGACGGTCTGCCGTGCTCGGTTGGCGTGGCCGCCACCAAGCTCACCGCCAAGTACGCCTCGGATGTGAAAAAACCGAATGGCATCACCGTCATCCCGCCATGGGAGGCGCGCGCGCGTCTGCGGGACGTGCCGGTCGAGAAGATCTGTGGCATCGGTCCGCGCATCGCCGCGTTTCTTGCCCAGCACGGCGCGCGCACCTGCGGCGAGGTGGCGGCGCTGCCGATGAATGTGCTGGCGCGCCGTTACGGTATCACCGGCAAACACCTGTGGCTCGCCTGCCAGGGGCGCGATACCGGCGCGGTGGTGCAGGACATCGCACCACCGAAGAGCGTCGGCCACGGCAAGGTGCTGCCGCCGCACACCACCAGCGCGCGCACCATCGAGACCTACCTGCGCCACATGTGCGAGAAGGTGGCGGCGCGCCTGCGTCGCCTCGACATGCAGACCGGAAAATTGTACGTCGGCCTGCGCACCGCTGCGCCCGGCGCGGGGTTCGAGGCCGTGTTGGCGGTCGCGCACGGCGCGCCGGACGGGCGGCGCTTCTTCGAACAGGCGCGTGCACTGTTCCGCGAGCGCTGGCGCGGCGAGGCGGTGATTCAGGTGCAGGTCACGGCCACGCACCTGCACAACACCAGCGGCCAGCTTGAACTGTTTACGCCGGACGAGGTGCGCACCATCCAGCGCTTCGCTGCCGTTGACAGCATTAACCGCAAGTATGGCGAATTTACGATTTCCCCGGCCACGATTCTCGATCGCTCCAGCATGCCGAACGTGATCGCCCCGGCCTGGCGGCCGGACGGACACCGGCAGCACATCCCGGATTAATCGCCCGCCACAGATGGTTGGGTATTTCGTTTTGCCGGCGTGCACCGGTATCCAGAAAGCTAACTATACTCATTAGGTGCTATGTGGGTTCTGGTGGTTTTGTGTTCCCAGCAGTAAACAACAATCATCAATCACTGACTATTGCGAAGGGGGAATCATGTCGAGTTTTGGAAAATGCACGCTACGCTTGGCCCTGTGCTTGGCCGGGCTGCTAGCCGGCGGTGTGGCGCAAGCCGATCTGATCCTGAGCGCACCGCCGCGCGAGACGCCGGAGGCCGGACTGAAGACCTATGGGCCGCTCGCCGAGTTTCTGTCAAAAGCGGTTGGCGAGAAGGTTGTGTATCGCTATCCCGACACCTGGGGGGTCTATCAGGCGTTGATGACCAAAGGTGAATACGACCTGGTGTTCGATGGACCGCACTTCGTCAGCTGGCGCATCCAGCGCTTGCAACATGTTCCGCTGGCGGCGCTCTCCGGGAAACTGAGCTTCGTGGTAGTCGCCCGGCAGGACGACAACCGCGTGCACACGACGAAAGATCTTGTCGGCAAGAAGGTGTGCGGACACGCACCGCCCAACCTTGCCACGCTGACCCTGTTCGATCAGTTCCCCAACCCGTCGCGCCAGCCGATTCTGGTTGAAACCAAAGGCTTCGATGGTGCCTATCAGGGGCTGCTTGCCGGCAAGTGTGTCGGCACAGTGCTGCCGGTCGAGGCACACAAGAAACTGGATGCCGCCGCCCGCACAAAAGTGTTGTACACGAGCGAGCCGTTTATGAACCAGGCGCTCACCGCCGGGCCGCGCGTTTCCGCGGAGATCCGGCAGAAGATCGCGAAGGCGCTGCTGGAGGCGGAAGGGATAATTGCGTCGCGCCAGATCGCCGCAACCTTTGGCGGCAGCGAGTTTGTTGCCGTGACCAAAGACGACTATGCCGGTTATGGCGGCTTGCTCAAGAGTACTTGGGGTTTTGAGCTGCGCCGGTGAGCGCAGTGCCGCGGCCGCGTATCCGGCTGTCATTGTGGCAGTGGACTAAATTCATATAATCAGGCTCAGACAGTCGCTGGGGTATTCCAACTCAAGACGGAGAGCGTATGCAGATTCTTGACCAGGCGGTGGAAGCGATCCGGAAACAGGGTGCAAAGGGGCACGTGAATGGCGTGCACCTGGCCGCGAAGCTGGAAGCGATCGCCGCCTGCGGCGACCAGGCGGTGCGCATCTGGCAGGGCTATCTCGACAACCCGGGTGCGCCCGGCGACAAATACACCATTGTGAGCTGGGTCGGCGCCGAGCGTGCCAAGCAGCTGCACGAGCTGAGTCTCCAGACGCATGTGCTGGTGAAAGACGTGTGCGCGGCGGCTGGCGAGCAGGCGCGTTTTCTGGTGTTGGATGAAAGCCCGATCGTTCTCGCCTATAGCGGACTCAAAGAAGCCGAGACCGGGCCGCAGGCGGCGCAAGCGGCGCTCGCCGCGCAACAGTCCACAAACAAACATCTGCGCGCGCTCGCCGACATGCTGCGCGCCATCAAGTCGGCCCCGGTAAAGCCGGCGGTCAAGGCAATGAAGAAACCGTCGGCAACGAAGGCCCTGCCCAAGACGAAAAAGAAGAAAACCACAGCGAAGAAAAAGGCAGCGGCAAAAGAATCCGCCGCCAGGAAGGCGGTGAAGAAAGTGGCGAAAAAGAAGTAACGCCCGCAGTCAGGCCTTGAGCTGCTTGAGCATGGCGCGCACACCGTCGTAGTCGCTATCGCTGATGCGTGCGAACCCGGTCACGTGCGCCCCGAGTGCACCAAGAATCTGCGGATCCTTGAGTGCGGTGAGCGCCTGAATCAGTTTCTCGCGTTCTTCGGCGCTCAGCTGTGGCGCGGCGCACACCGGAAACTGCGGGATCTTTGCCGACGTGGCAATGATCTTGATCCCCTGACCGGCATATTTTTCTGCTGTGGACAGCATCAGACCGCCAGCATCGTAGTTCTTCTGCAACACCGCTTTGGCCACATTGTCGTGGCTCCCGACAAAACCGTGTGTCGCGAGTTCGCCCAATCCAATGCCGGATGCCTTGAGCATGGATTCGGGCATGGCCTTGCTGCCGGTCGACTTGGCGTCACCAAACGCGAAGCGCTTGCCACGCAGTTCGGCGAGTGAATTGATTCCGGAGTCGGCGCGCACCACGATGGCGCTATGGTAGAACGGCTCACCCTTGGTAAGCGGTACCACGAGCGGCTGTGTCCCGAACCGCTCGTGTGCCTCGACATAGGTGCTTGGCGTCTGGTAGGAAAGCAGGGCGCGGCCGCTGCCGAGATCCTCAATGGCCTGCTCGTAGCTCTCGCCCAGCCGAATGAAAAGCCGGCGGCCAAGCACTTTATTAATGAAGGCGCACAGCGGTGCGAATGAGCGATTCATGTGCAGCGCGTTTTCCGTGGGCGCCAGCCCGAAGTATGTGAGATTGTACGAGCCAAGCCGTTCCTCCAGTTCGCGCGCAACCGCTGCCAATCCCTCGGCCGTGTTGCGCGAGTCCATCGCACGGCTCTGGGTTTCAGACGAGAGCTGCGCGATGTGTTCGACGTTGCGCGCGATTTCATTGACGGTTGCCGATTGCTGCTCGGTCGCCGATGCGATCTGGTGGATCATGCCGTTCACATCATCCACGCTCGCTGCCACGACCTGCAGCGACTCTTTTGTGGCCTGCGTCTGGGCCGCGCTCTTGTGTATTAGTCCGCGGCCGGTTTCCATGGATGCGCAGACATCGGCCGTCAGCCCCTGATTGCGGGCGATGGTATCGGTAATTTCGCGTGTGGACTTCTTGGTGATCTCGGCGAGTTTTCGCACTTCATCGGCCACCACCGCGAAGCCGCGCCCGTGTTCGCCGGCGCGCGCGGCCTCAATGGCGGCATTGAGCGCCAGCAGATTGGTTTGCTCGGCAATCGTGTTGATGACCTGAACGATCTTGCCAATTTCATCGGACGCGTGGCGCAGGTCGCCCATGACTCGTGCGGTGCGATCGAACAGCGTGGAGATGTCGCCGACCGACACAACGACAGAATCCATGTTCTGCATGCTGTCGGCATTGGCTTGGGCAATGCGCGTGGCGTTCGCAAAGGTACTGGCGGCGTTGTGCGCGATCTCCTGGACAGTGGCGTTCATTTGCTCCATGGCGGCAGCCAGACCGGTGCTTTCGCGTGCCTGGAGTTCGGCGTGGCTGCGTATCTGTTCAGCGGATTCCTTCAGGGCACTGCTCACCAGCACGGCCTGGTTGGAACGATTGGCCGCTTCGCCGACGAGTCCGGTGACTTGGTCACCATAGCGATTGAGCGCCTGTACCGTCGGGCGTAATGCTGTGCTGAAATCCGCCTCCGTGAGGTGCAGGTCGTGTTCAATGCAGGCCTCCACGCCCTGCACGAGCGCGCGATTTCCGGAACGCAGGCGCAACAGGGCATTGCCGAGCAGCACACTGGCCGCGACACCCAGACCGGCCAATAACGCTGTCGCCAGCGGTGGCATAACAAGGGCGGTCACGACCACCAAGGCCCCGAGCAGGACGCCACCGAGCATGGCGCCAAAACCGGCTAACAGATTATGTGACAAAGTGTCCCCCCGGCCCATGCCAGTCCGTTCCGCGTGTTACCCAGTATCGGCATCAAAACGCCTGACTTTAGGGCGCGGTTTCCGATAGAGACACATGCAATTAATATATTAGGGAATCCTTGCAGTCTTAAGGTTTGGTCCGCGCCTTCGCCTGTTAGAATTGCTTCCGCATTTTCCATTGAAGCGGCGTACCGCAGCGGGCGCCGGCAACACGGGAGTTACGTTGATGAGTATCAGCACCACCAGCCGACGCGTAATGGGTTTGATTGCCTGGCTGATTGCTTTTCATGTTCTGCTTGCCTACGGACTGCCGGAATGGCTGTTTGCGACGCTCGTGGTCCTGCTGGGCATCCTGTACTACCGCATTGGAGTGTTTGGCGCGATGACCGTGTCGCTCACGCTTGTGGTGATCACGGTCGTCTATGGACTGGCCCTCAAGATCACCGGGCTGGAGGACAGCATCTACTTCCGGCCAGACGAGAAGTACGCACGCTATGACTACACCAACAATCATCGCGGCTATCAGGCAAACGTCCACCTCGACACCAAGATGCCACATGGCGATCTGCGCGCCATGACCACCGAGGACATCGCCGAACCACGGTACATGAGATTCGATACGGACTCGCAGGGATTCCGTAACGAACGTGATTATCACGGTCAACGCTACGTACTGGTGGGCGACTCATTCGTGGCCGGCAACAGCAACAGCCAGCCGGACCTGCTGTACGCGCAACTCCTCGCCCAGTATGGCCTGGATACCTACAGTCTCGCCTACCAGGGAAATCTTGCTGATTACGCTTCGTATATACACAGTTTCCAGCGACGCGACGGGAACAACTTCCGGGTGCTGTTGTTTATGTTCGAGGGCAATGATTTCGAGGAAAGTCGGGCGCGGCCGGAATACGCACTCGCGCGCTTCGGGCGGCGTTACTACAGTCTGTTCTCGGATTTCAACACCTATCGCGTGACCATGTCGCTGTATAAACGACTGACACGCGGACGCGCTATCCGCGAGGGCAACGCCATCGAAGTGGCCGAACTTGCCGGAAAGAAGGTGGCATTCTACCAGCCGTACATCGCGGTCACACGGCGTGCGACCTGGCCGGAGCCGGAGGGCTTCGAGCAGACGCTCGCCGACCTCAGGCCGGTGCTCGATCAAGTCTATTTTATTCCCACCAAGTATCGGGTGTATGCCAAGCACCTGAAGCCGGATGAGAAACTACCCGATGCCCAATGGGACTACCTGAACGGTCTCTGCCGGAAGTACCAGCTGCGCTGCAGCAACCTGACCGATCCCTTGGTGCGCGAGTCCGACACCCTGCTCAAGCACGGTGAATTTACCTGGTGGCGGGATGACACCCACTGGAACCGTCACGGCATCGCTGTTGCCGCGCGCATAGTCGCGAACGATCTGCGCGTGGCCGAAGTCAAAGAAAAGCGGCGTTGAGCAGCAGGCGACGCTGCGCGTAAATGCGGCCGCGCAGGCGGGTAGAAATGCGTCCCGTGCATCCCCATATCTTCTCGTCAAGACATTCGCATGGGGTTGAGCATGGCCAGCAAGCATATCGTCTGCCCACATTGTCACGCTGTGAACCGCGTACCCGAAGAACGCTTCGGAGACAGGCCGCGCTGCGGTGTCTGCAAGGCGGAATTGTTCCACGGTCAGCCGCTCGACCTGGGCACGGGCGATTTCGGTGCGCACATTGAACACAGTGACATTCCGGTGGTGGTGGACTTCTGGGCGCCGTGGTGTGGCCCATGCCGCATGATGGCGCCGGTGTTTGCGCAGGCGGCGGCGGAGCTGAATACCCGTGCGCAGCTGGCCAAGGTCGACACCGAAGCGCAGCCGGTGTTGGCCAGCCAGTATGGCATCCGCAGTATTCCGACGTTGGTTGTGTTTCGCGCTGGGCAGGAGCTGGGCCGGGTCTCCGGAGCCTTGGATGCACAGCGTCTCAAGGCCTGGATCGGTCGCTTTCTGTAATGAAGACTGCCGGCATAAAAAAAGCGCCCCGCGAGGGGGCGCTTTTGTACAGCTGAAGAGAAGAGGACTTACTTCGCCTTCGTGTCGGTCGTCGACTTCGAGTCGGTCTTCTTCTTGGTCGGGCACTTCACTTCCTTGCCAGACTTGTCATGGCAAACTTCCTTCTTTTCCGGAGCCGGGGCAGCAGCCGGGGCAGCAGCGTCGGCAGCGAAGGCAGCGCCGAACACGAAGGTGAAGGCCAGGGCGAGAACAGCGGAAAGAATCTTCTTCATGGACAGTTCCTCTAAAGGTTGTAAGTTTATTTCTGATGGCCAGCATGTCCGGCATCATTGCCAGGTATATAGCAATCGCTGTGCCACATACCTGATAAAAATAAATACAATTGATTATCAATAGGTTAATATCAAATTCCGGGCAATGCGCGCGGTCTGTTGGATTCACGAGCCTACAAATTTTGTAGGATACCTCCAGACAGGAACCTCAATCTGACAGGACAAACAAAGTCGGGTTTCACCTTCATATGGCAAGACGAACGAAGTAGGGCTTCACAGTCAAATGGCAAGACGAACGAAGTAGGGCTTCCGTAATCATGCATCGCCCGCTCCCGCTGAACCGCCTGCAACGCAAAGTCGTCAACACCATCCTGGTCATGGTGGTGATACCCATGCTGGTGGCTGGCATACTCGCTTCAGAGTGGGTGTCTTCAGGCTTTGAGGATCGTTTACGTCAGTGGATCGAGGATTCGGCGCCCGCCGCCGAGACCTGGTTGCGTGCCTACCAGAGCGACGCCGTCATGCTGGGTCGGGTACTGGCCGATGACCCGGACTATGTCGCAGAACTCGACCGTGGCGGTCACATGGGAACGATGAAGCAACCGGTGGCACGCATCGCCAAGGAGCTGAATGTCAGCATCATGCAGGTTTACACCGCGCAGCAGATCCTGTTGTACACCTCGTTGCCGATCCGCATGAACGTCCTGTGGGAGTTGGGCCAGACCCAGGCCGTGATGAAAGTCGTGGAGAAAAAGAAGAACCTGCTCGCCGCGGTCGGCATCACGCCGGTGCCGCGTCAGGGTAAACCGCGCTACTACCTGGTGCTGGGCGGACTGCTCAACAATGACTTCATCAATGAACTCAACCAGCTTACCGGCCTGAAGGCACGCCTGTACTACCGCGAGGGTGCGCGATTTTTTGACATATTCACCCAGCCTGGTCAGGTGACAGAACTTAAGGAATTGCCGAAAGACGCCATGCGTCACCTCGTGAAGGACAAGAAGACCTATTACAGTCAGCACGCCGATGGTAACCGCTTCCGTGGTGTGTACACACCCGTGGTTGATTCCGAAGGCCGTGTCGAGGCAATCCTGTTCAGTGGTCTGGAACGACGCGGATTCGAGGAGCTCCTGACCAATCGCCTGCTATTGTTCGCGGTCATTACCCTGCTCGGTGTGGCCATCGGTGTGGCGGTTGGCATTTTCCTCTCGCGGCTGGTGGTACGGCCGGTGGAAATGCTGCGCAACGGCGTCATGCAACTGTCCGCACAAAACTTCAACACCGCGGTGCCGGTGATCAGCGATGATGAGGTCGGCGATCTGGCCAAGGCATTCAACGCCATGGCCATGCGCCTGCGCGACGCGCACGACGAGCAGCAGCAGCGATTCCGGAAGGACAAACTGGTCGCACTCGGCGAGCTGTCGGCGGCCTTGGCGCACGAGATCCGCAATCCGATTGGTGTCATCAATGCCTCGGCCGCGCTGCTCGACAAGCCTGACCAGACCCCGGAGAAGCAAGCCGAATTGACGCGCATGATCCGCGAGGAGAGCGCACGCGTCAGCCAGCTGGTGCAGGACTTCCTGCAGATCAGTCGCTACCGCAAACCGAACTTCGCGCTCATCAATCCGGCCGCGCCCCTGCAACGCGCGCTCGCCACGGCGTTGGCCGGTCGGGACAACGTGCAGGTCGAGAAGTCGCTGCAACACGGGGCTGCGCAGATCCTGGCCGACCCGGGTCTCTTGCAGCAGGCCTGGGGCAATATTATCACCAACGCCATTCAGGCGATGGGCGAGAAAGGCGGCGTCCTGCGCATCGAAACGCACGCAGAGAATGGCATGGTGTCGGTCGCCGTCGAAGACAGCGGGCCGGGTATTCCGCCCGAGCTCATGCCGCGGCTGTTTGAGCCGTTCTTCACCACCAAGGACCAGGGCACCGGCCTGGGGTTGTCGATTGCCAGCTCGCTCACCGATGCGAACGGCGGACGCCTCGAGGTGCAGACACCGGTACACGGTGGTGCGCGTTTTGCGATGTGGTTTCCCGTGCAGGAGGAGAAGGTCGAGTCATGAAGCGAACCGTGCTGGTGGTCGACGACGAGCAGAACATGCAGACCGTGATGCGCATGATTCTTGAGGACGCGGGATATGTTGTGATCACCGCCAGTAGCGGTGAGGAGGCCCTGAAACACATTCAGAACCCAAACCTGGATGTGGTTCTGTCGGACATGAAAATGCCGGGCATGGGTGGCGAGGGACTGCTGGCGCGCTGCCGCGCCGATCGCCCGGACGTGCCGGTGGTGGTGGTGACGGCGCACGGCACCATCAAGTCGGCGGTGAAGAGCGTGAGTGCCGGTGCCGCCGACTACCTGACCAAGCCGTTCGAGCCGGAAGAGCTCGAGATCGCCGTGCACAATGCCATCAACCTGCGCGACATTGTGCGCGAGAACCAGGGCCTCAAGGCTACCGTCAACCAGTCGCTCGCCGGTAAACAGCTGCTCGGCGAGAGCGCCGCGACCCGTCATCTGATCGATGAGATCCAGAAGGTTGCGCCGTACAAGTCCAATGTGCTGATCACCGGCGAATCCGGTACCGGCAAGGAACTGGTGGCGCGCACCATCCATTATCTTGGGCCGCGCCGTGACCGTCCGTGGGTGGCGATCAACTGCTCGGCCATTCCGCGCGACCTGATGGAGAGTGAACTGTTCGGCTACGTCAAGGGCGCGTTCACCGGCGCGACGCAAACACGCCTCGGTCGTCTCGAGCAGGCGCAGGGCGGTACCCTATTCCTGGATGAGATCGGCGATCTCGACCTCGCGCTTCAGACCAAGCTGCTGCGCGTGCTGCAGGAACGTGAGTTCTCCCCAGTCGGCAGCGACCAGGTGCGCAAGGTCGATGTGCGCATCCTGGCCGCCACCAACCGTGACCTGAAGCAGATGGTGCTGGATGGCAAGTTCCGCGAGGATCTGTATTACCGCCTGGATGTGTACAGCATCGTGGTGCCGCCGCTGCGCGAGCGGCGCGAAGACGTGCCGCTGCTGGCGCAGGCATTCCTGCACGAGCTGGCCACCGATACCGACAAGCCGGTGCACGCCATCAGCCCCGAGGCGTTCGAAGTGCTTGGGCGCTACAACTGGCCGGGCAATATCCGCGAACTACACAATGCCATCGAGCGCTCGCTGTTGTCGTGCAAGGGCGATACGATCGAGGCGCGCGATATGCCGCACAGCATCCTGCGCAGCACCGGTGCCGCGCCGGCGACCGATTCTTTTATCGATAATATGGGCAGCAGCGATCTCGATGCCTGGCTGGAAAGCGTCGAGCGCCGTGCGATCCTGCAGGCGCTCGATCAGAGCCAGGGCGTACAGGCGCAGGCCGCGCGCCGGCTTGGTATTTCTGAGCGCAGCCTGTGGCACCGCATCAAGAAATTGAAGATTCAGGTGAACAAGTCGTTTGCCTGAGAAAGTATTTCCCCTCTCCCTGCGGGAGAGGGGTTGGGGTGAGGGCCGCAGTTGCCGTTATTCCGGCGTGACCGCCATGGATGGCGGAAATACTGGAAACGCAGGAGCAGTTTCCAGTGCAAGCCGGAATCCAGGGTTTAAAGGGAATCGCCTGCGGCGATGCCTTAACAGCTAAGGTGCCGCTAGCCGCGCGGCAGCGGGTTACCTTTCTTTGCTCGTGTGTACAGACCAGACACATCGGTAACAGCTGTGCGAGGACATGGGTAACACTCCGGGACAGACCCTGTCCGGAGACAACCCATGCCTTGGCAAGCGAGAGACACCATGAG